>VMBT01000756.1_pt1 | contig 18704 bp, 24 predicted proteins | sample 4404301 | NCBI WGS metagenome assembly VMBT01 (sample SAMN12238535, study PRJNA552566) | marine metagenome | isolation source: Coastal seawater | place: USA: coastal Georgia, Sapelo Island | collected 2008-08/2009-08
TTCTAAAACCTAAAATGGAACAATTTTTTCATAATTTTATATGGATTTCATGCTTGAAGAGGAACTAATTGATTTGATGACTTTTTGCCTACAAAATCCTGACTCTCCTGAAATCTCAGAAAAACATACAAGAATTACTGAGATTGGCCGTGAATTATATGATGATGGTGGTGTTGATGCTTTAGAAAATTTCTTTTTTGTATTAAAAAATAGAATTACTGAAGAAATAGAAAAAGATCCATCCCCAATGCGTTCGCTATGGAATGGCCTTACTGACGAATGGCAGTATTAAATTCCTGATTTAGAAATTTATCCTCTACCGATTCTGAAAATGGCAGTACTGCAGGTTGGGCATGTGCCTTTGATTGCAGGTTTTCCATTTTTCATTGTGTATGGTTTAGCGCCACCGATTTCTCGTTTGTCTCGGCACTTTACGCAATATCCTATTGTCATACATTCACTAGGCTCAAGGTCGTATTAGCAAGAACTTGTTGAACTTTTTTTACTAATAGGCAAACCTCCGATCTCAATTATTGTGTTACAGAACTATTTTTTTCGTATTGGAAAAAAATTCATTGAAATTAGGAACAAATTATACGTGTTTTTTAAATAATTGGTAATTTCATTTTAATTTTCATCTAATTTTATTTTTGATAATGATCCATTTATGAGCAAATTCAAAAACTTGTATTTTGAAAATTAGTTTCAAAGATATTTTTGAATTATTCTTTTAATTTTTTTATAATGTATTTTGATTTCTAAATCAAAATAATTTTTCAAAATTATTGATCACTGTACTTTTTTTACTAATTATTTTTCCTGGATTCAATATGTTATTAGGATCAAATATTTTTTTTATTTCTACAAATGTTTGATAGTTGGTTTTTCCATATTGTTTCTTAATAAATTCTGAACGTGCTAAACCATCTCCATGCTCTGCAGTTATTGTTCCGTTCATTTTGATAATCTCTTCAAAATAGTGTTTTGCAATATTTTTGACTAATGTTAGATTCTTTCTACTGCCAATTAATCTAACATGAAGATTTCCATTCCCTATGTGCCCATAAATTACTGATTTTGTTTTGAATTTTTTATTGATTTTCTCTTGCATTTTGAAAAAGTCTGATAATCTTTCAATTGGTACAGCTGCATCCTCGATGACATGTGGCATTCTATTCACACTCTTTATGCTTTTCAGACTATAAAATAGTGATGAATCTCGATATTTCCACCATTTGATAATATCCTTCTTTTTTGACAATTTTTCCTGTAATTCTTGCTTTGAATTCTTTCTCATTTTGGGAAATTTTTTCATCATATTCAACAAAAAGTAAGCATTTCGTATCTTTTTCAAATTTCTGATTAATTTGTTGTAATGTCTTTTTATCTACAAATTCTATTGCAGATGGATTTGTATTGTTTATGGATATACAGTCACTGATTGCATTTTTGACTAAGCCATACTCTACAACAAAAAGAATTCTCTTTTTTGGAATATTTTTTATTTTTAATTTTGCAGATATTACAATTCCTAATGTTCCTTCAGAACCTACAATAATTTTATGACTGTCTTTTGTTGTGATAATTTTATCAATTCTGTACCCTGACGAATTTTTAGAAACTTTGGGAATTTTTCTTTGATCAATTTTTATTTTATTTTTAATTATTCTGGATATTTTTTCATCTTTTGGAAGAATGATTTTTTTACCCTTCCCATCAATTATTGTAATTTCTAAAACATTGTCGATCATACTTCCATACTTTAAACTTCGACTACCACTAGAATTATTCCCAATCATTCCCCCAATAGAACAAAAAGATCCTACTGAAGGATTTGGAGGAAAAAATTTTTTGTTTATTTCTAACTTGGAATCTAACTTTCCTTTTACTACCCCTGTTTGTACTACCGCATAATCTTTTCTTACTTTGATTGAATCAAAATTTTTCATATCTAAAATTATTCCATTATTTAATGCACTTCCAACTAAACCTGTGCCTGCACCACGCACTGTGACATTTGTCTTAAATTTATTAGCAATTTTTATTGTATGAATTATGTCATCTTCATTTTCTGGAATTACAATTATTTCTGGAATAATTTGATACGAACTTGCATCAACTGAATAAAATTTTTTGAATTCTTTTTCTGAATGGACTTTACCTTTAATTATTTTTTTTAGTTCTGATTCAATTGAATTCATTTGATGAATCTATATTTTAATTCGATAATAATCCCATCGCTCGGGGTCAAATTGGGCTACAAATTCTGCTTGCTCTTTTTCAATTCTGCCATTTATTACATCTCTAAGTGCAAAACTTGTAAGATACTTGAATTTTTTAGAATGTGACTGCATCACGAACATGTGGCGCATTTCACTACCTCCCTTTAGTCCCCAATATCCAATTTTTACTGCTATAGGTTCTAAGAAGACTGTGTTTCCCAAGCCATAGTTTTCATCTCTAATCTCTTCTCTTAGATTGTAATTTTCTAATGCACCTCCTTTCGCATATCCTACAACTTCTCCATCTTTACCATTCAATCTCAATGTGGTGATGATTGTATCTGGATCCTTAACTGATTTTTCAAAATTATCCAAGAACTGCAACGGTCTTGGTAGTTCTAGTAGAATCTCATGTATTGAATTGATAAATTCTGGATCATTTCTAGTTGACATGCATTCAATGGTTGGAACCAATCTAAGATTCTTGTATGCACAATCTGCTTGAATTGTAATTTCTTGCTGTCTAATTCTCATAAATGATAAAACTGTGTCAAAAAAGTTCTTTCTCATCTCATTTGAGAGTATTTTGAGCACTGGTTTTACCATCTCTGTCTCTTTGTTTAATAATTCTTCAAAGTATGCCACAGCACTTCTGACAATCAATGATGGTCTCCATGCAAGTGCATGTGCATTCATTTTTGCCATTTCCATAGCCTTTGAGAAATCTCCTAATGCATATCCACTAATTCTATCAACAACCGTAAGATACCATCCGATATCCATTATGTGTTTTTGAAATTCTAAATTATTTCTTGTTAGTTCTGAATTAAGAAAACATTCTTTGATTTGCTCTTCTGCATTTTTTTTTAATTCTCCCATCCAAGGATATGTTGTTCTAAGAATCAACACTTTAATAATTTCCAAGTCAATATTTGCTGTTTTAATTAATTGTTTGAGTTTTCTATCAGTTGAAATAAATTTTAATACACTTTGTTCATGCGGTTTGTCAACACTTTTTTCTGGATCAAAATCATGAAACAATGCTGATACGTATAGATATTTGATATCTTCATGGGTGAATTTTATTTTTTCTTGTTTTGAAACTAACAATGAAAAATATGTTACTTCTAATTCATGATTGATGTTATGATACCCATAATAGTCTCTACCTAACCCTCTACTCTCAAACAAATCAATAGTGTAATCTAACATTTCAACATAGCAGTCTGCATCTAATCCATTTTCTATAAGCAAATCCAAAATATTGTTTCTCATTACTTGGGTATTTGCAAACATTTGCATACTCAAACGATCCTTTGCTTGTTTTTAAATTTGATCTGAATCTGGATCTTTTTTTCTTTTGTAGAAAGATTCAATAGAATTGTGATTTTTTTGTTTTTAAATGACTGTTGATGAAAATCTCTTAAAATCTCTTATTGGTTTTACCGAGTCTGATTCATTAGAATTTCTACTTCATCTCAAAAATAATTCATATCCTCTGACTCATGTTCAAATAACTAATTCATCTATTCCGGTGAACGAACCTACAACTCGTGGAGGGGTATATTTTTCAGATAAATTTGCATACAAAATGAAAGGAACTATCAATGATCTTTCTGTGGTTCCATTGCTTACTAGCAAGATGCTTGGTCCGAACACTGAATTTGGTGAATTGAAAATTACTACTATGATTAATCTTGAAAACGAGCTAAAAACCCTTGAAGTTCATACAAATCTTACAAATAGTGTTCAAACACCTGATTCTATAGAACTTAGTATGATTATTGTAAAACTAGAATCTTCCTAATCAACAAAATATTTGTCGTATCTTTCTCTACTTTCTTCATCCGATAGAACCTCATATGCTTTGTTTAACTTTGACATTTCTTCCTCAGAATCTTCTTTTGTTCTATCTGGGTGAGTCTTTTTGGCAAGTTCTCTAAAATTTTTCTTTATCTCCTCTTGTGTGGCCTCTCTTGAAACTCCTAACATCTCATAGTAATTTGGCAATTCATCATTTCGTGCAGCATCTCTGAATTCTTTATCCTTGGCAGTATTCCTTCTGGTTCCAATCTCTTCATAATCGTCTCCCCAATCAGACTGATATTTTTCTTTGGTCTTTTCTTTTTTTGATTCTAATTCTACATCATCATAACTTGTTTTTCTTCTAAGTATAATGTCTCTCGCTAGAAACAAAAACAAACCAATCACTGCTGCTGCAAAACCGCCAAAGATAATTATCTTCTCTTCGTCAGATACCTCTAATTCCATGTCATATTCTTTTTCTTGTCCGTATGATGTTTGAACAGATAATAACACTAATGAAATTAGAAAAATACTTGCAATCTTCAATGTTTTTCACTATGCTAATCTAAAATCTTCTTTTACTGTATTTAATACTACATGTGTGATTGTGTTTTCAACATTCGGAATGGATGCCAATTCTTTAACAAATTTGCTTAATTCATTTCTTCCCTTGAATTTTGCGATAATTATTGTATCTGTTGAACCTGTAATGTCATAAACTCCACAAACATTCTCAAATTTTGATATCTCTTCTTCTATATCTACAACCTTGTCTTTTTTTGCAATGATTTCAATTATTCCAGTTAGTGAATACCCTAGTTTTTCATGATCAATAATTGCAGAATAACCGTTAATGATTTTCTCTTTTTCCATCTTTTTTATTCTAGATAGAACTGTTACTGTAGACATTCCTAGTTTCAGCGCAAGTTGTCTTGCTGATAGTCTTGCATCTACCATCAAATTTCTGAGAATCTTCTCATCTGTACTGTCTAAATTCACATATTCTTTACTGCAAAAATTTATTTAAATTTTCAGTAAATTACTGTAAATTTGTTTAATTTTTAAAAATACCAGTCATTTTTCATTTTTCAAATTTAATACAAATACAAAATTATGTAATTTGTGGAAAAAATACAGGAACTTGTATCTAAAGGAAAAATTCTCTTAGAAGATGGAAAATTTGATGATGCTCTGGGGTTTTTTGAACAAGCACTTTTGTTGAATCAAGATGATCCTGATTTGTGGAATTACAAAGGAATTACACTAAGAAGTCTTGGTAGATATGAAGAAGCCATGGACTGCTTTAACAAATCTCTGAAAATTGATCCTCGTGATAGACATTCTTCTTGATTTATCATTGACAAATAGTGAATCTATATTATTAACAAAATATTATCTGATATATTGAATAACATAGATCGGATGTTGGCCGAAGCCTATGAATGCGTTGAAGATGGTGATTTTCATGATGCCCTTAATCTATATGATCTTGTCCTAAAACATGAACCCTCAAACACTGGAGCTCTAATTGACAAAGGAGTGACTCTACAAAACATGGGTAGAATGAAACTAGCAATAAGATCTTACAACAAAGCACTAAAAATATCTCCTCAAAATACTGATGCTTTGTTAAACAAAGGCACTGCATTGCATTCTAGTCAAAATTATGCTGAAGCATTGGAATGTTATGATGCAGTTTTGAAAATTGATAAAAAATGTGCAATGGCATTGGCATACAAGGGTTTGTCTCTTGGCGAAACTGGAAAATTGCAAGATGCGTTAAAACATTTTAAAAAAGCATTATCCATTGACAAAGAATTTGATTTGGCAAGTATTTCCAAAGATATTGCCCAAGATTTACTAAAATCCATTAATGATACTAAAATTAAAACACAGTAACATCGCCCGGCGCTGGTTCACGATTCATATCTTTTTCATGTGATTCAAAAAATTCCTTATGTTTTGAGTTTTGATGTTCCCTAAGATCATCTAAATTTTCAAATCCTTCATGGCATAGATAGCATTTAGGCTTGTGTTCGTCTACTAAAGGTAGTACCATTACTATCGTATCCTTATTTGACTACTTATTTCTTGAGCCTGACTAAGGAATATATCATCATAGAATGGATTTATGGTATGTTAGAACAACTAGTAGGGGATTCTCAGGCATTAGATCGAGCAATCGCAGGGGAAGATTTGTCCTATAATGATGGCTTGGAATTGATGAATTATGATAATCTGCATTTGCTTGGAGCAGTTGCTGATGCCAGACGAAAAAAACTAGTTGGTGATACTGTAACTTTTGCAGCATCTTACTACATGAATTACACAAATGTTTGTGCTGCAAGTTGTCAAATGTGTGCATTTTACCGTAAAGATGGCGCAGAAGATGCTTACACTCTAACTCCTCAAGAAATTGAACAAAGAGTTGGAATTGCAAAACAGATGGGTGCAACAGAAGTGCACATTGTTGGTGGATTTCATCCCAAACTACCATTGGAATACTATGAAGACATGATGAGAATAATTAAAAAAAATCATCCTCAACTAAACATTAAGGCATTAACCGCTGCTGAAATTTTCTATTTATCAAAACTAACAAAAAATTCTACAAAAGAAATTTTATCTCGTCTAAAAGATGCGGGACTTGATTCAATGCCTGGCGGTGGTGCGGAATTATTTCATCCTGAAATTAGAAAAGAAATTGTTAGAGGTAAATGTACTGGACAAGAATGGTTAGATGTAATTGAAGAAGCACACAACATGGGAATTAAAAGCAATGTGACTATGCTTTATGGTCATATAGAAAAACCTGAACACGTTGTTGACCATCTGATCAAAATTCGTGATTTGCAAAAGAAAACAAATGGATTCATTACATTAATCCCTCTAAAATTTAGTTTGGATAATACTGAACTAGAACAAAAACATCTGGTAAACAATGAATGCTCTTCTGTTTATGACTTGAGAGTGATTGCTCTTTCTAGACTCATGCTCGCAAATTATCTAAACAACATCTCTGTTTATTGGGTAGCATATGGGAAAAAACTCGCACAAGTTGCATTATCTAATGGTGGCAGTGATCTTGTGGGAACTGCATTTTCTGAAGAAATTTATCGTGCTGCAGGAAAAGCCACCAATTCATCAGTTGATGAACTTGCAACCATGGTAAAAGAGATTGGTCGTGCTCCTGCACAAAGAAACACTCACTTTGGAATTTTAAAGAATTTTTAATTTAGATGTTTTTTAATAGATTCTAATTTTTCTTTTCCAGTTTGATGTTTATCTTTTCTTGAATCAATCTTGATCACAACTTCCACTCTACTAATTCCCAAATTGTGTACTGATTCAGTCATCTGTTTTGTAGCTTTGTTAATTACATCCATGTTCTCTGATTCTAAAATTGTCCCCATTGGGTTTATCTCATATTTTAGATTCTCAATATTTTCAATTGATTCTATAGCTTTTGCAATGTAAAAACTTGCACTGGTAGTTTTTGTTGCCATTGGATAAATACTAATTTCAGCATGAATCATTTCTTTTATTCACTAGTTTGAGATAAAAAATGTTTGAACTATTCTGCAGGTTTTTTTTCTGTTCTCTTAGCACTACCTTTCTTGCGTCTTGCTCCAAAACTTATCAAAACTAACAAAAATCCTACACCTATCAGTAATCCATATAGTAACTGCAATCCTTGATTTTCATCTTCGGCTATCATCAAATCAATAATTTCCTCTTCACTCATTCCTGCATATCCTGTTGGACCTTCTCCTATTGAAATGCCTAATGCTACGCCAACAACAATCATGGCAATTCCTCCCCCAAAAATTCTCTTATCGATTAATACCAACTGATATCATTTTGAATCTATCATATATTAGGAAATTGGATATTCTGACCCTGTATATTGTTCTTCTAGGCCCCGTTTGAGAGATATTTCTTGTTGATTCCAGATTAATTATCAATATTCTGTCTAATCTGATCAATACTGATGGGATTTTGTGAGATAAAAATAGGCTCATTTCTCCTTTGATAATCTAAAAATTACCCTGTGTACTAATTTCTAAAACCCTTCTGGTGGTCTTTGTACAAACACATTGCATACAAGCGCATCTGTTTTTTTGTCCCTGTATTGTACATTACATGAAACAAATTTCCCTTTTAATGCTCGTTCTAAATCTTCTTTTGTTTTTTCTTCGTACTGTGGTTGATCAGGATTGTCAATCTTACTCATGATTATTTTTTCAACTTTACCATATTCTCCTTGATTATCTTTTCTTGTATGACTAATCAATAATTCAAAAGCATTGTTTGTAAGAATGTTGATGACTGCTCCGCCAATACCGTCTCCCATAATTGTTTTTTATTTTTGTTCTATAATTACTTGATGGCTATACTTAGTTCAAAGTCTGGTACAAGATCTTTTTCTTTTGCCATTTCAAATAATTTTCTAATTGATTCTTCACCAGAATCACCCATGTTGACAGTTACTTTGTTTACATACATTTTAACGAATTTCTCAATCAAGTCCCTAGGTTTTCCTCTGGAGTATTGCATTGCATATTCTATTGCATCCTCCAGGTTCTCTAATCCGTATTCTATTGATGCTTGGAGATACTTGTCAAATTTGTGGATTGTATCCATTCCTAAATTGGTCTTCATTACATTGATTCCTAGTGGAACTGGTAATCCATTTGTGGTTTTATCCCACCATTCTCCAACATCTAGAATTTTGAGATTTCCTTCTTGTTCATATGATAATTGTGTCTCGTGAATGACTAATCCTACATCAACTTTGCCTGATTTTACTGCCTCTGGAATATCACTAAAGTTCATTTCAACATAATCAAATTTTCCAATCATAAGTTGTAATAACAAAAATGCTGATGTCATCTTTCCTGGAATTGCAATTTTGCATTTTTTTATTTCATCAATACTCATTTGCTTTCTTGCAGTGACAATTGGACCATATCCTATTCCAAAACTTCCACCACTGCGCAATATTGTATATCCTGGAATGTATGCACATGCATGAACTGAAACTGCTGTTACGTCTAATTGCGGATCTGTTGCTTTAAGATTTAATTTTTCAATATCTTCAATGACATGGTTTACTTTGAAATCTTCTGATGGAACTTTACCTGTAAACATTCCATAAAACATGAATGCATCATCTGAATCAGGAGTGTGACCTACTGAAATTTCCATAATGTAATCCTATGCCAGTCGTAATAAAAATCAAAACCTGTTGAGAAGAGATTTTCTAATATATGTGAAAAATTTATTCAACACCATGGACACAATTGAAGCATTTGAGAAAGACATTGAACTACAACTTGATTTTCTTAAATCCTTTAAAAAACAAAAACCAATTTCAAAAACTCTTCAAAAAAATACTCTCTTTACTGGTAGTGGAGATTCATTAATCTCATCATTATTGGCTGAATCTTTTTCAGATGGCCTAGTACGTGTAATGGATCCATTAGATTTGTACAAGAATAAACATTTGGTAAAATCAAAACGAGTCTATTTTGTTTCAATTTCTGGGAATACTATTACTAACATCAAAGTTGCAAAACTAGCAAAAAAATCAATTGCGATTACTTCAAAATCTGATAGTAGACTAGCAAAAGTATCTGATGATGTAATTCTTCTTGATGCACCAACACATCATGTTTTTACTGCAGGAAGCATTACCTTTTTAGAAAGTGCACTTACTTGTATCTCACTTATCAAGCCACTTTCTATTCCAAAATCTGATGGCATATTCAGAAAAGCTAAATCAGATGCTAAAAAAACTAGAGTTTCAAGAAAGATCTATGTACTTGGAAATCTCATAACATTTCCTATTGCCATGTTTTGTGCAGCAAAGTTCTATGAAGTTATGGGGTATGATGTTCATTATTGTAAAATTGAACAGTTCTCTCACATGGAATTATTTTCTGCAAGTCCAGGCGATACTGTGATAATCTTTGAGGCAAAAAACCCTCACAACAGGCAACTTGCCAAGAATTTGAACCAAGTTGGAATTAACGTGATTCATCCTAATCTTCCCTCTGGAAAAATTTCTCAGATGTTGTATTGCATATTTTTCTCCCAACTTATTGCCCTAAACGAGGCAAGAAAGAAACACAAAAAAGACTGTCATTTTGTTACTGCAAAAAATATTCGTAATGTAAGCAACCAAATGATTTACTGATCTTTATCCAAGGCTAAGGTTTAATAGCTGAATCCTAGGGTTTGCGAATATGGTAAAATTCAAGTCAACAAGCGACGTTATGAAAATTATCAAAAATAAGGATCAGATACGAAACTTTGGTGTAATCGCTCACGTTGACCATGGAAAGACTACTATGAGTGACAGCCTTTTAGCTTATTCTGGAATTATTGCACCATCTGCTGCTGGTAAAGCACTTGCTATGGACTTTGATAAAGAAGAGCAACAAAGAGGAATTACAATTTACCAAGCAAACGTTACTTTACTTTTCCAACAAAAAGACAAAGAATATGTCATTAACATGATTGATACTCCTGGACACGTAGACTTTAGTGGAAGGGTAATTCGTAGTCTTAGAGCAATTGATGGTGCAGTTGTTGTTTGTGATGCTGTTGAAGGTATCATGACTCAGACTGAAACTGTTACTAGAATGGCACTTGAAGAGAGAGTAAAACCTGTGTTATTTATCAATAAAGTAGACAGACTCATTAAAGAACTTCGTTTAACTCCTGAAAAAATGCAAGCACAACTCGCAGAAGTTGTTTCAAACTTTAATCAATTAATTGATACATATGCTGAACCTGAATACAAAGAAAAATGGAAAGTATCTATTCAAGATGCTAGTGTGACATTTGGTTCTGCAAAAGACCGATGGGCAATTAATGTCGATTTAATGAAAGAGAGAGGAATTACATTCAAAGATGTTATTGATGCATATGAAAATGAAAAGGTTGCAGATCTTGTAGAGAAAGCACCTTTAGCTGATGCAGTTCTTGGAATGGTGGTAAAACATCATCCAGCACCTGCTGAAGCCGTCAAATACAGAATCCCTCAAATTTGGAAAGGTGATTTGGAATCAGATGTTGGTAAAGCATTACTTGCATGTGATGACAACGGTCCAACAATTATGATGATTGTAAACATGGTTTTAGATCCTGCAGCAGGTCCTGTCGCAATTGGTAGGCTGTTCTCTGGAACAATCAAGGACGGACAATCTATCCAAATTATTGATGAAAAACGTGAAGGAAGAGTTCAATCTGTAAACTTTTTCATGGGAAACCAAAGAGAACAAGTTGGTGAACTTGGAGCCGGAAACATTCCTGCACTGTTAGGATTAACTGAAGCTAGAGCCGGTAACACATTATCTACAATTAAAGACATTCCAATGTTTGAAGGTGTGAAATATGTTTCAGAACCTGTTGTTCAAGTTGCAATTGAACCAAAACATCCTAAAGATTTACCTAAACTAGTTGAAATTCTCAGACAATTAACTATTGAAGATCCAAATCTTATCGTAAAGATAGATGAGGAAAGCGGTGAGACTATTGTTGCTGGAATGGGTGTTTTACACTTGGATGTTGCAACCCATAGAATCCAAGATGCAAAATGTGAGATTGTTACTTCTGAACCATTAATCAATTACAGAGAAACAGTCAAAGCTCAATGTGAACCAATCATGTCAAAATCTCCAAATAGACATAACAAAATTTTCATGAAAGTTGAACCATTAGAGCCTCAAATTGCACATATGCTCAGAACTGGTGAAATCAGTGACATGAAAGACAAAAAGGTAGTCTCTGATTTGCTAAAAGGTGCTGGATGGGATACTGACACAATCAAAAGAGTCATGAAATTTGACTCTCGTGGTAATGTTTTGATCAACGGCACAAAAGGTGTTCAATTTGTTCAAGAATCAACTGATTCTATTAACTCTGGATTTGATGAAGTAATGAAAGAAGGTCCTCTTTGTAAAGAACAAATGAGAGACTGTAAATTTACATTCACTCACTTTGTTCCTCATGAGGATACTGCTCACAGAGGTCTGTCTCAATTAGGACCTGCATCTCGTAGAGCCTGTATGGGTGCATTACTAACTGCAGGAACCGCTGTTCTTGAACCAACTTTGGCAATTGAAGTTCGTGTACCAACTGATCTAGTTGGAAATGTAGCAACTGTTCTTTCTGGTAAACGTGGCAAAGTTCTTGATATGTCTCAAAAAGGTGCATCAAGTATCGTAACTGGTGAACTTCCTGCTTCTGAAACATTTACACTGTCTGAAGAGATGAGAGGACAAACAGCAGGACGTGCAACATGGAATACTTCATTCAAAGAATGGACTGAAGTTCCAAAATCAATGTTATCTACTGCTGTAGCTGACATTAGAAAGAGAAAAGGACTAGCCCCTGAACCTCCAAGAGCAGATGAATTCATCGATAAAGAATAGGCTTTCTTAGTTCTTTACAAGACTATGTCTAATGTGGAATTAATTAAAAAATTCTATCTTGCTTTTAAAAATAAAGATAAAGATGTCTTGTTAGATTGTTGTGATGAAAAAATCCAATGGCAATTATCTGATGGAATGCCAAACGGTGGAACATATTTGGGAAAGCAAGCAATATTTGATGAATACTTTCCAAAAATGCTATCAAATTTTAAAGAATTCAATGCAGTTCCTGAACAGTTTACAGATTTGAAATATTATGTGATGGTCACTGGGAAATACTCTGGTGTTTCAATTAACAATAAATCATTTGAAGTTTCATTTTCTCATGTATACAACATACAAAATAACAAAATTATTCAGTTTAGACAGTTCACAGATACACAAAAAATTCAAGATTCATTGAATTAATCTTTTCAAATTATGGACAACCTTCACAACCCGTTGAGATTATTCCATTAAACGTTGCATATTGTGTATTAGAATTTGTCAAATCTGCAAGTGTAAGGTCTGCGTCAGTAAAGTCTACTTGAACTAGTGTGGCACTAGTCAATATGGTACCTTCTAGATTTGTTCCCCTCATATCTGCACTAGTTAAATCCACGCCTGCAAGGTTGGCAAATTTGATTTCAGCATTTGTAAATACAGAATTTTTCAGGTCTGCCCCTGCTAATTTAATTTTAGATAGTATTGCATCTGAAAAGTCTGAATTTGTAATTTTATCATTTTCCAAACTCAATCCTGTCATGTCCGTATGTTTCAAAACTACATTGTCAAAATCAATTTGATTTAGATACACACCTTCAAAGTTTGATTTTGATAAATCTGAATTTCTAACTGTAATTGTATCTAGATTGGCATCCGTAAAATCAACATACTTGGCAATTGTATTGTCAATAACTGCATAACGCATATCTGCTCCTGTCATATCTGCACCTGTCAAGTCTGAATTTGATATGTTTACAAAACTCATGTCTGAACCTTGTAGATTAACGTCTACAAAATCAACATCAGAAATTATGCTGTCTTGAAAGTTAATTCCTTCTAGTGAAACATCCGCAAATATTACATTGTTTAGGGTTGAATTGTTTATCATAGTGTCTTTAAAGATTGTATTTGATAAATTAACATCAATTAGTTTGATTCCTTGCAAGTTGGAATTTTCTAAATTAGAATTTGAAAGATCAACTCCTTCCAATTCCGCATCAGTCAAATCTGCATACCTCAAATCAGAACCACTGATTTGCATATCTGATAGTAACTCCCCTGATAAATCACAGCCGATGAGATTAGAATTGGATTTAATCTGGCATTCATTGATAAAACCACTTATTTGAATCTCTGAAATTTTAACATCTGTGAATGTTGCATCTGTAATAGTTGCATTTACCGTAATTGCCCCTTCTATAATTGAAAATGTCATATCTGCATTGCTCAAGTTAACATCCTCCAAGTTTGCATTACTCCATCTTGAATTTGTCATATCTGACCACCTGAAATCTGCTCCTTTGGCATTTGATGAATCAAAGTCAGAATTTGCCAAATTTGCCTCAATAAATACGGAATTTGACACATCAGAGCCTGTAAGATTGGCTCCTGATAGATTAATTTTATTTAATTTCATATCTGCCAAATTGGAATCCATTAAATTAGCATTTGATAAATTGGCTTCTTCCAAAATTGCTTCTCTAAAGTCCACTCCGTCTAGTTTAGCATTTTCAAAATTAACTAGTCTGAAGTTCGTATTCTTGAACTTTGCATTTGACAAGTCTGCTCCTGTCAAATCTGCATGATCAAACATCGACCAACTAAGATCACTGCCTTTAAGAATTGAATTCTTTAAACTGGTTTCATCTAGTCTCGTTTGACTGATTGTACTTTTTTCCAAATTAACATTTTCAAGATTTGCATTTGTTAGAATTGAATTTTTCATAGTTGTTGCTTTTAGATTTGCATTTTGTAAATTAGCATTTGATAAATTAACATTATCAAACATTACCCCTTCTAAATTAGCACCACTAAGATCAGAATTCTTCAAAATTGTGCCACTTAAAATCAAACCTGATAAATTTTGTTTTGAAAGATTTGTATCGCTAAGATTAGTATTTGTGAAATCTACATTATGAAATGTTGTCCATGTGAAATCCTTTCCTGATAAATCAGCACCTGTAAAATCAACATCAATGACTTTGGCATTTACAAAATTAACATTTGATAAATCTAATTCAGTAAATGAAACTCCTGATATTATTTTTTGATCATCTTTTTCAAGAATATCTGAAAACTTTTCTGATGGCTTGTCTATTTTGATGATTCCCTTTTCAATCATGTATTCTAGTGCATTTTTTAATTCAGTATCTGTCATCATTCCTTCTGCCCAAAATTTTATGGTAGTCTTTATCCACTCTGGAAATATCTCTGAATCACTTTGTGAAAATCCTGGAGTTACAAATCCTATAACTATTAATGCTGAAATAGTAATTGTTACCCCCCGAATCACATTCTTCGGAAAATTTTCCGGAATTTAAACATAAATTAGATTTTCACCTAATTTCTCAATTAGGCATGATTTTCTAAATCTCTGCACAAATTTTTTGCATATGACCTACATCATTTTTACATGCTTCAATAATTTTTTGCTTAATCTCCTCTTTTCGTTTGCTAGTTATTTCCTGTGTGCCCATCTAACGTATCTGTTTGATACTTCGATCTAAATGTATGTGCCAGACTTTATTCAACAACTTGCATTAATGTTTTGAATTGTTTGAGAGGAATTTTTTAATACTTGACCTAACAATAATAGGTTGACCTAGATAAAATGAGTCAATATGAGCCTACCATTATGATGTATGAGCGTGAGAGAATTATTCTTGAATGCATCATTGATAACCCTGAATTACATCATAATGCTTTGCTAAAACTTGTGGTTCCAAAATTTATGGCAAAAACAACATTTGAGAAGACTCGTGACTCACTTATTGAAAAAGAGATCATCTATGTTGAACCAAAAGGAAACATGAAATTCTACCATCTAACTGAAAATTATACTCACAAAGCAGCACAACACATAGAGCAAACAACAAACAACTCCTTTCATGATCTTAAACTCCAAATCAAACGACTCGGAACTGATTTTCCGCACAAGGATGTAGATGAAAAGATTACCACATCAAATTCAATTTTGAAGGGATTACTTCAAACTGATAATGGCTTTACCATTTTGGATTCTATAAAAAACCCAAAAAAGACCTTGTATCGAGATGAACACTTGACAATTCAACAACTAATTTATCAAGTCTATCAGGTTATTCAAAATGATAAGGATTCGGAACTACTAATTCCTACGATTACAAGTTTTCTTGGAGTTATCGTACCCAAACACTCATGAGATAAATAGTATATTCTTTAATTATTTATTCAGGTTCATTTTAGCATATTTCATGGGATTACTGTACACAAAATTTTATTTAGATTTTGATGATGATGAATGGAATCAAATTTCAAATGATCCTATTGTATTTCAGACAAAAAAGGAAAATGTCACTTTGGAGATTGAAGATGCATCTCACAACTTTTACAAACTTCGATTCAAAGAAGGTGGAAAAATTCAGATGTTCAGAGTTACTGGAAGATTTAGATTAACTTGGGATGATGAAGATATCTTAGAATAGAAAAATTATATTGGTATTCATCAAAATTTTATTATGTCTTTAAACGAACAAGTTTCTAAAATTCTAGAAAACTTTGATGACACATCTTCAACTGAAATTCTTGATGTTTTAAAGCAAATTCAGCCTCAGTTTAAGAGTAATTTGACATCTGAATACCTAGATGGCAAAATACAGAAAATAGTCGATATTGATGAAGAATCTGAGAAAAAGAAACAGTGCAAAGCATTAACTCCTTATCTGGATTGGTATCTACAAGGACTGTAGAATTATTCAGAGTATTCTTTTATTTTCTTTAATGCGATCTTTATGATGTCGATATCTTTTTTTGCAGCACCCAAATCTCCGACCAAATTCACAAAATAGTCATGACCTGTATTTTCTGCTTTCTCAATATCTGATTCATAACACATCAGTGCTTTCTCAAAGAATGACACTTCGTCACTGAGTTCTTTGACTGCTTGAATATCGTTGATATTATTTTTAATCTTCTCCACTAATTCGTCTATCTTTGGCACTGTCTTCATAGCTTGTTGATTTAAAACTGATGCAAACATTGCTGCAGAGTCTTTTAGTTCTGGACTTTTTGAAAGTGTTCGTAATCGTCTTCGATAATGTTCTAGTGATTTTAATACAATCTCATACCCGCCTTCATCCTTTAGAAATATTGCACCCATCCAGACTTTTTCTGTCATGTACAAAACTATCGTTGATGTGCTATAATTTAGTTGTCACAGAATACACTAAATTATTCTCTTGTTTCAAAATTTTCTTGCATCTGTGGTTGATTTCTGTTAATCAAGTATAGCAAAATCCCTGCAACCCCCACACCGATTCCAGAAAGTCCAATAAATGTTCCAGAGTTTTTAATTAATCTTAATTCTGGTTCTATCTGACCTGTCTCAATTGAGTAAAACATCACCAATCCTGCTAGAAACATCAAACTTCCTACTATGAACATGGATTTTCCTGCTTGCATACACTGTAGTGGATTTTCTAATTAATAAATCACCTAAAATTTATGCATGGGTAAATTTTTTTTAAAAAGTTATTTTTACTAGACTATGAGAAAATTAACCAAAGGCCTAGATATGTCAAAATTAACTCTTACACAAACAATTGAAAATGTACAATCCCTAATTGATTCTGGCGATGGTGATCCAGGAAGACTGTTTCATATTCTAGAGTGTTTAAAGAACAATAAACCCCTATACCATTCTGATCAAAACTATCTGGAGAAAAAATTACAATCAAGTTTTAGTCTTGAAGATAAACCAGAACCTACCAATAGTGGTGATATTTTACCCAAAATTCAAGAATTAATGAACTCTGGAATTGGTGATCCTGGAAGACTACAACACATCTATGACATGATTTCAAATAACAAAACTCTCTATCACTCTGATGTATCATATTTAGAATCAAAAATTAACGAATCTTCATCTGCCCAAACTGCAGAATCTGAATCTATCCTAAAACAAACTGAATACATTTCACCACCCACATCTTCAAAACTTACAACCGAACCTAAACCTACAATGGAATCAAAGTCAATTACCGAATCAAAACCTGTTACTAACGGAACTATGCCCAAAGGTTGGAGTTTCGAATCTGACTCATCTGAAGTAAATAAAATTTCTAAAGATATTCAAAAAGAAGAAGAAAAGATTGAAAAACAAAAATTGATTTCAAATGAAATTGATGCTCATCGCTCAAAATTAACACAACTTGTATCCCATAGAAAAGAATACGAGCAAAAAGTTACTCAAGAAAAAGCAATACTTGAAGCACAAATTCAAGAGGAGCGACTCAAAATTGAATCTCAAACTAAACTTTCTGAAGAGATGATTATCCAAAAAGAAGAATTGGCTAAAGTCAAAAAGGAACGAGCAGAAATTATCAAAAACATCAATTCAGAAAAAACAAAAATCTCGAAAGAACTATCGCAACAAAAACGACAATTGGCTCAAGCTCAACTAGAACAAGAGAAACTTGAAAAACAAGTTCAAACAGAACAATCCTTACTAGCAAAGATGATTGAAGAGCAAAAATCACGGTTAGTAGAGCAAGCTACAATAGCAAGTGAAATCAAATCAAAACAAAATGACTTGGAAAAGACCAAGAAAGATTATGAGTTTATTGTATCTCAAGTAAATGAGGAAAAAGCAAAGTTTGCAGAATCTGAAAAATTAAAGAATTTGATAAAAAATCAAGAGGCAGATTTGATAAAAGCAAAAGAAGACCGCCTAAATTTGATTAATACCATTTCTAAAGAAAAAGAAGTAATTGCAAAAAAGACAAACGAAGAAAAAGACCGCTTAAAATCACAAGAAAACTTGTCAAAACAACTCAAAAAAGAAGAAAAAGTCTATGAATCACTCAAAAAGAAACGTGAAAAAATTGAACAACAAATCAAGATAAAAAATCAAAAATTAAAAGAAAAACAAGAAAAACTCAAAGCACAAATATCTGAAAAAGACAAGAAACTCAAATCTCTAGTTGCAAAAAAGACTGGAAAGAAAGCAACAACTACAAAGAAAGCAACAACTACAAAGAAAGCAACAACTACA
>VMBT01000757.1_pt1 | contig 18676 bp, 33 predicted proteins | sample 4404301 | NCBI WGS metagenome assembly VMBT01 (sample SAMN12238535, study PRJNA552566) | marine metagenome | isolation source: Coastal seawater | place: USA: coastal Georgia, Sapelo Island | collected 2008-08/2009-08
CGCGCTTTTTTGCGCCCGGGTAAGAATTAATTTAAGAATTTAAAAAAAGGGCAACTATTTTACCAGGCCCTGGTAAAAATAAATTAGGTTCTACGACCCCGCATCCGGGGTTTTGTAGTGAAATTATAGAGAATCTGGCAAATCGCACCCTTTAGTTTGTAGGTTTGGGCATCATGTCGCTTGAAATTATCATTCCGGTGGGAGCGGAAGGATTATCTAAATTTTTGGGCGGAGCATTGTTTCATTTCGAGAGTTATTGGAGTCATCTTTTTGAGAGCGTTGATCGAGATCAGCGAGCAAAAAGATTTCGAAATAACTCGATGTGATGAAATAATGTGGAGGGGAGAAAACTTTTGAAGCGGCCAGGGTATTATGGAGATCCTTCGTAATAATAGCCTTTGACCAAACCGGCAACCAAACTAAAGGGGGCCCTCGCCAGATTAAATAGAATTTTAATACAAAAGCCTTTCGCGGGGTCGTTTTCAATAGAGTTTGATGAGTAATCAGGCTCTTTTGAGAAATCGAATTGTGGTATTTGTCGGGTCTTGGAACCGAGAGATTTGACACTACATAGTAGTTCAAAAAATAAATCGCCGCTACCCCTGTTGTTTTCGCCGCTATGTGGGTCGTAATCGCCGCTACCGGCGATTTTTCCGGTTTCCGGAAATAGATTTCCAGTTTACGGAAATATTTAGGCATTATTTTTCCGGATTTCGGAGGGTCTTGAAACTATAATCGCCGCTACCGGCGGTCTTTGAACCCGTAATCGCCGCTATCGGGTCTGTAATCGCCGCTATCGGGTCTGTAATCGCCGCCAGCGGCGGTCTTTGAACCTCATTTTAGGTCATTTCACCACAATTCAGCCGTTTTTGAAAAGGACTTGAATACACGCCCAATTGTGGTATTTCGAGAAAATGTAGTTAAGTTTACCACTAACTAAGTTAGTATTAAGTATGTGAAAATATTATTAAATTAATATGGATGATCGTGATCGTGGTCCTGGAAGTCGTCCTTTAAGTGAAGACGAAATAATGGAAATGGTATTTTCTAAATGGGGTGCTCAATTGAGTGTGTTTGTGATTAGTATATTCCTTACCTATATTGGATTTAGTTTATTACTCAGTTAATGTAAACTTAATTAGTGGTAAACCGTAACATATAAATACTTGTTATGGCTCGTCAGTAATTATGACGAAGCGTAGTGGTCGAGATCAGCGAATGTATGTTGAAGATAATCCGAATTTGAAGGTTCATCGTATAGATTGTGTGCCTTCGAGTCGTTCTAAGTCCTCTTGGACTAACGGTGTAGAAGCATTTGAGAAAAGAACAAGTCTTTCTGAAGACAAGTTGGTTGGCTGGTTTTATCCACCTCGACTACGCAATAAAAGACACCATAACCGATTTGGACCTAATTCGAAGGTAAATCGTTTGGCTTCTTTAGGCATAACTCAAAGTGAGGAGGAGTGAATATGGCTAAGACTTATTGTGGTAGATGTGGTTATGGGGTGTTAAGCGTCACTGGTTCCAATCGTGGTTGCTCTTTTTGTAGAAAGAGAGCCTTATCTGATGGGAATTTCGGAAAGTTTAAGTATGTCCCCGAAACACATTCATTTATATTAGTAAATAAGGAGGAGTAAATATGGCAGTAATAAATACATGGAATAATGGCTTAGTAGGTTCTGAATATATTAGAATTAATCAACAGTCTACTCGAAAGCGAAAGAATATTTATGTAGTTAAGAATAAGTATGGTTCAGCCACTTACGATTTGTCTGGTTATTCTAATTCTCAGCGAAAGAGATTCGTAAAAAGAATCTTATCGGGCTACAATGAGAAAGTAGATTTCAGTCCAGCAGTTATAGAAGAAATTAATTCTGAGGAGGAGTAATTATGAGTTCAATGGTGGATCTTGAATCTAATTATTCGCCATTACCCGAAGGAGTAGTAAAAATTAATTATAAAGATGGTGATTTTAAACCTAAGATGACTTCTGGAGAACAAAATTACTATTATATTAAGGATGGATATACTAACTGGTTAGATACATCTGCGGGCATTACTCGGGTTAAATTAGATGCTGTCGAAGCGATTATTATCGAAGATAGAACCGAGATAGACGACCCTTATACAGTATCTATACATACTTCTTCTTCATGTTATACAGTGCGATTCAAACACGCTCAAGATGCCGTTCATTGGGGTGTTTGGTTTTCTAATACAGTAGCCTCACATCAATCTAATTAGGTTGGTGATATTGTGCCTAATCATTGTAGTAATATTCTTTTGGTATCTGGACCTGAAGTCGCTCTTAATCGCTTCAAATACACCGCTCTCAAATATTCTACCGAAGACCAGATTATCAATACTCATTTGGATTTAGAAGAATTAGCACCATTACCTCCTATTGAAGATGATGAAGGTGGACATTCTATCCAAGTTACTACGGATGCTTGGGGAACCAAATGGAACACTTACGGTAACTCCATAGGTATCACAGATAATCCAAAAAATGAATTACTAATATATTTTCGAACAGCATGGAGTCCTCCAATCCATGCTATCATTTCTGGATCCAAATTGTTTCCAAAATTAGATTTTGTATCAATTTATTATGAATCTGGAATGGCTTTTGCAGGTATTATACACATCAATAATGGAGAAATAATAGATGAAGTTACTCATCAAGGGGACGAGGCTGCAGAAAAGTTTTTTGAATTTATGGATCCAGAGTATCCTAATTTTGAGGAAATGGATCAAATTGATGCGTGGTGGGAACTTTATGGAAGTTCTATAGAACTTAAAAGAAAATTAATTAGGATCTTGTGGCCTTCGGGTCCGAGGCAATGGAATTCTGAACCTCCACCCATAACTTCTATTTATAGACAATATTCAGAAGTATTAAGTAGGTAATTAAGATTGTTCGCATTATGGACTTACATCAAGGAGTTGTTCAAGAGTTTGAGAACACCGATCCTGCTATGTTTCAGCAATTATTAGAAAGTCCCAGTTTGATGGATGCGTGGATTTCAGAAGTTTCTGAGCGTATTGAAGTTAAGCCAGAAGTGGTGAAAACTACGGTAGAAATTATTTCTGCTCGTCAAGATAAAGATATAGATAAAATCGTTACGCTTAATAATCAACAACCGAGCGTAATTGAGCCAGTTGTTGATGAAATTAATTATTGGATAGAGCATGAACAACAACAAATACGCCGAGATATTGCTATCGCTTACTTACGCCGCCGCCGTTTAGAAAAAGAAAATATAACTTACGCTGAAGTTTCTCAATGGATGCCTAATGAATCACAGATATCTCGTGTATCTCCATTAATAGAGTTGCCCTCTTTATTAAAATTAAATAAATCTCGATCAGTTACCCGAAATTTTGTTGGCAGCAAAAGAGAAAATATTCGTCAAGGTGTTTTAATATCAGAGATTTCAAAATCTCTAAAACATTTTAATAGTCACGGAGCCACTAAAACACAAATTCTAAGACATATTAATAAAGATACATCTCGCTGGAGAAATTCTTTTGATTCCGTAATACAAGATATGATTAATTCACAATCCGTTTACAAAGTTAGAATGGGGCGTAATGAAATGTATTTCGCCCCTAAATATCATAATGTAGTTTTAGAAAATGATATCCATCGTAAAATTTATGAATTTTTGAAGACTACTCCTTCCACTCAAACTGCAATTGTAAAGTTTTTAACATACAATAATTCCAAAGGACACCGCCGAGTTAAAGAGGCTCTAAAACTTCTTTATACAGAAGGATTAGTGATTCATGATGGAGCACGATGGAAAGTCGTAGAATAATTAAAATAAGTAGGTGAAATTAATATGTTGCCTGGATCTGATGATCAAAATGATTATGTAAGTATGAAAATAATTTTATTATTGCTGGGATTATATGCGTCCTCCATTTTCGTTACGATGTGGAAAAACAATTTAAATTAATTATACAAATGACTACCGAAGACTATAAATACTTGATAATTGGGTGAATGATACATGACCGAGATAATAGCCATCAAATTTGCTGAAGAAGAACCTTCTGGTTTGAATGTAGTAGAAAATATACGACAATTTTTTACGCAGAACAAATACACTTGGGATGAAGATACCGGCATTTTACGCAACGGTTCTGATGGTTGTATTTTCTCTTTTATGGGCCCCTTTTCTCTTTTTAAGGAAGATGATGCCGAACTTCCAGAAATAGTTTTCCATTACATCCTTTCGCTTCAGAATGATGAAAACACAATTGTTTCTATGATTGAAGAAGATGAACACGGTTGGACACTCGAAGAAACCGTAGCCGATTTCTACTTGAAGGATTTCCGTGCCTCTTTATTAAAAGAGTTTTCTGATTCTTCCAATGCGGAGGCCTCAGTATGAGTAAGAATCTTCAACACTGGTGTTGTCCTGAGTGTAAGTCTATGACTAATTATCGTGGTCTTTGCCGTGATTGCACGGATAAAGAAAATGATATTTACGTTCAGCGTGAGCGTGTTAATGCTGATGGATCTCCTTATATTAAGGCAGAAAATTCTGCTGAATTGGGACGCGGTATTGATTCCGAAACTATGCGAGCACACTTTGTAAATGCTCGCCGCCGACAAAAGAAAACCCACAAGGAGATGGCTGCCTTACAGAATGCTATGAAGGTGGAGAACGAAGAAATCGAATCCGTAGCCGACAACAATGAAATAGACGAAGATACTGGCGAAATTGTGCTCGGAGTGTCTGCAGAGCCAGAAGAAATTAATTCGGAGGAGTGAGGCGTAGTGACTTATAAAAGGATTAGTCACTATATGGTAGCCGCTTTTATTGGTGGTTTAGGATTGTTTAATAGCACTAAACTGGAATTGCGTCAAGTAACTGCTTCTAATCAAGAATTAATTTTCCAGAATGGACAAATAATGTCCTCAGCATTAATTATACTTTCTATAGCCGGTATTTTCGCAGAATTCGTAATTCTCTATAAGCAAAAGAAAGAGGAGAAATTGACTCTTAAGAGAGCCGGAAAGTCTACTACTATCATTAATCATAATATGCCTCGCTGGATGTCGAATAAAAAGAATGGTAATTTCGTTTTGACCGAAGTCGAAAAACCGACAGCGAATCCAGAATATTCTGAGGACAAAGTAGACAATTCTGAAATAGAATTTGGTGTTTCTGTAGAGAACTCTAATAATTTTACTACTGAGAAATCTTTTGAAGACCCGGTAGACGATGCAATTTAATTACAATTTAATTACAATTTAATTACAATTAGGAGGTCTGAGTATGAGTAATGAAATTCAATATCCTTTTGCGGATCCAGCACCTTTCGAGATATTTGATATAGTTCGAAAAAATAAGATTCATACGGTTGATGAATTCGATGGTGAAATTTATTTTAGAATAACTGATAGTGCTGACGATACAAAATATCGTGTGATACAATTATCAATAAACGATCTACATCTTCATACTATGGATAAATATACGCTCATTAACAATTCCAAAAATCTTTTGAAACCCTCAGAAAACTTTTCTGAGAGGGCACTAAATCAAAATCTCCCCGTTTGTGTGGTCGATAATCGAGGTAAGTTACGCCGAAGTATTGGAATCTTTACTACACCTATATTTGGTGCTTTACGCCGGTTTGTGGCTTGGGGTGACCAAAAATATGGTTCCTGTGATGTATCTTTGAGCGTAGTTCCTCGAGGTCTTGAAGACAATACGAGCATAAATCATAGTATAAATCATAGTATAAATCATATAGACGATACGCTTAGTGCTACTGAATTTTACGCTAAATACGCTGAGGAGGAGTAATTATGAGTGATGGATTTTTAGTATTAGATATCGAAACGCTCAATTTAGATTTGGGCGAAGGCGTAAAGTTCGGTGATTCAAAAGGTTGGAAAATATCTACGCTATGTTTAACTTGTTCTTCAAATTTTAGCGTAATTGGGCTTAAAGAAATTGTTTTCGTAGCAGATGACTATTGGATGTTTATGCCTAAAGAACTTCAAAACGATAGGCGATATCATTTACTTTCAGAGTTTGAAAACTTTTTAATGTGGGTAGTAGTTCCAAACAAAATACCCATAGTTACGCATAATGGAAATAATTTTGACTGGCCAATAATTTTAAAGTCCTGGAAAGATGGAGGTGCAATTTATACTGAATGGCCGCACATGAGTCCTTCGGCTCAAATACCATTAGTTACTGCTTACAACAAATTAGAAGAAAATAATTTATTATTCGACACCGCGGCTGATCTGCAAGAACGATATGGAAAAAGATTTCACTTAGCAGATCTAATTTCTGCTATTCACTCTGCAGATAATAAATCTATGAAAGCCTCTGAAGCCCCGATTGCATGGCATGAAGGCGAATATGAAAGAGTAATTAATTATTGTTTACAAGATTGCCATCTGACCGCAAAACTTTTTGAAACTCCTTTGAATGAATTCAGTTGTAAGCCTTCGAAGTCTACTGAAGAAGTTTTAATTGATACGAATCCTTGGAAAAAGTGGCTTGTATTAAATAGGTAGAGTAGTAAACTAATTATATGTCGGAAGAAAAAGATCCCGAAGACATTGTAATTAAGTTCACACCCTCCCAAAAAGAAAGATGGGGAGAGCGAATTAAAAAAGTTGTTTTTGAGTCTACAAAAGAATATGCAGACGGATCTTTTATGGGCAATGTTAATCCAGAAGTTATGGAATTAGTTCAATCTAACATAGTTACTGATGAAGTTCTTGCCATAGAAGATTATGAAATTAGGATGGAAAACTGCCATCGAAATTTAATTCAATGGATCGATGATAAAACTACTGGAGTGCACATATTATTTATTATGACTTTTGTCGAACATTTTATGCAAGTAATATTTTCAGAAGTATTCTCCGTAAAAAATACAGATATGCCTGATAATTTCAAAGATGACTCTTTTTATGCTTAGATTTAAATAGGTGAAAATAGTAGGTGAATTCAATGCGAGATCCATTTTTGGACTGGTTAGAAACAGAAATTAATAACGCTGAAGCGAATGCTTTACACGCTGAAGAAAAAGATCCAACTAATGTTATGCGTATAGGCGAATTTTGGATGCAATACGCTACGCTGTGCGAAGTGCGAGATACTTATCTTTCGCTCAGAAAAATGTTTCCACATAATCCAGTGTGGCCTAATATACGCTTACCAGATTATTTACACCCCCGCTGGACGGATCCAGAAAATAATTTTACGCCCGATGATCCTCGATTCAAATAGTTTTAAATAGTTTTTATGGAGTGATTGTTATCTCTTATGCTGAAAATAATAACACTTACAACGCTCGTAAGCCTAAATCTAAAATAGATATTGAGCGAAAGAACGCTCAAACTATGCGTAAATACGCTGACGATTCTATCCAGGATAAGGACATACTACGCTTACAAGGATTAACTATATGCTCACATTGTAATGAAATTACGCCTATGAACGCTGAGTTATGCTGTGCTTGTGATAAGACGCTATCAAACCAGAATTAATTAGGGTCTTGAATACAATTTAAGCGTATTTTACCGAAAGGTATAAATACTTGATAAAGACACCATTTAAATATGACCTCAACGGCAACGAATATAAATCCGACAGTAGTAAATCTGGTAGCCAGCACTCGACTGGCTACTTCAATTGATGTAGTCCAACTCGCCCTCGATTTGGGCATTGACTATGAACCCGAACAATTTCCAGGTATGGTATATCGAGTGTCCAGCCCTCGTGTTTGTGTTTTAGTATTCCGTTCTGGTAAAGTAGTTGCTACGGGTGCTAAGTCCTATGCAGATGCTCGAACTGCTTTCAAGCAATTGCACACCGATCTCACTAAGCATGGTTATAATCCATCTACTTTTCCCGATGATGCCGATATCCTACTGCAAAACTTAGTAGTCACTTATGATGTGGGCACACCGCTACAATTGCCCGCCCTATCATTCACATTGCCTATGGACAAGACTGAATATGAGCCAGAGCAATTCCCAGGATTAATTTATCGAATTGATCACCCTTCTGCTGTTTGTCTAATATTTAGTAGTGGAAAGTGTGTTATCACTGGCACCAAGTCTTTGGCAGATGCTCAAATTGCTACTGAGCAGGTTCATGACGAAATTATGGCGGCCAATCAGTTGATGCAGAATTCACCATTCTGAGAATATTTCTGATAGACTTATATAGGTCTTAACTGATGGTTATTAGTGATAGACGATGGGTGCAGATAAGCGTATAGCCAGACAGATTGCGAGTTCGTTTAATTACGGACCTCGCCGTGTAGATGGAGATATCCCCGATTTATCTTCTTGTTGGTCGGCTAAAGCCGAAGATTATACTACGGATATTACGCCGGGTTATCGAGTTGGTGAAACTCGACAGAAAGGTTCTTTTGACGACATCGTAGGTTTATTTCATGACCGCTACGAAAAGTTATCACGAGTATTAATTCATGAAACAGGTAAACATCCTTCTGGCACTATTAAACATATAGTAAATAATTGGACGGATTACACTCGAACACCCGCCACTATATTAGGAATCGTAATGAATATTCGCCGCACTAAATCTGGCGGTCGAATGGTAGAAATCGAAGATGTATCAGATACTATAACTGTTTTTGTCCGAGCCGATGATCCAGCCGCCGGAAGTTTATTGCACGATGATGTAATCGCCGTGACCGGAACTTTTGAAAGTAAGTCTGGAGAAATGTTTTGGGTCAATGAAGTTCAATATCCCGATATCCTTCCAGGACACATGAACAAGGGCGGAGCCGAGTTCGATCCAGTGTCCATCGGATTCATTTCTGATTTACACTATGGATCCAAATATTTCAAAGAAAAAGAATGGAATAAAATGATGAAGTGGTTGAACAGTGATGCGGAAACTGCTAAAAATTTAAAATATTTAGTTATCCCTGGAGATGGCGTAGATGGAATCGGAATTTATCCTGGTCACGAAAATAATTTGAGCGAAACTGATGTTTACAAACAGTATTCTACTTTAGCGTCTATGTTAGATGAATTGCCCGACCATATTACTCCTATACTTTCTCCTGGAAATCACGATGCAGTTCGTCCTGCCGAACCTCAACCTGTTCTCGAAGCCGACATTCAACAAGATTTTAATTCTGCGATCCATACTGGAAATCCAGGTCGAGTAAATCTTTCTGGATTAGATGTGCTCACTTATCATGGAAAAGGTATTGACGACATGGTGCCTCTAATGAATCATGTGACTTATGACCGCCCAGCAGAAGCCATGAAAGAAATGTTGCGAAAGCGACACATGGCTCCTCTGTGGGGAGAAAGAAATGCACTTTCTCCAGAAGAAGAAGACCAAATGGTAATTATGGATAAGCCCGACATTTTTGTAACGGGTCATACTCATGCTCACCAGGTAGAATGGTATCGAGGAGTGCCTTTAATTGTTTCATCCACTTTCCAGGGATTGACTGATTTTATGAAAATGTTAGGTAATAAACCCAAAATTGGCTACTTGACTGCTTATAACATAGCCAACCGACAAAGTAGGGTTATAAAGTTTGCTGAAGACGGGGCAAAATAGTCGAAAATCAGCGTAATTACGCCTATTAACCGAAAAGTATAAATACTAAATCTCGCCTTAGTTGGTTCATAAGAGAGATAGATTGGGATCTACAAATAATGGTAGGGAATTACAAATGACGGAAATGATAAGAGATAAAGATACTGGAGGGGAAGAAAATGATATTCACAATGATTTATCTACTAATATCTGTTGTCCGATTTGTTATCAACACTATGAATGCGGCTACACAGAAGACTATCGAGAGGGTTCGACTTATGACTGCCGAAAATGCAATGGGTTGCTTCTTTTCCAATTCGGTCATGTTCTCAATTTTCACAAGTATCAACACTATAGTAGTGAAGGTTTGTGGCCGATTGCGGGTGAAGACAGTGGATTTATAGGGGGTCTTTGATACATGGAAACTGAAATTTGTGAAACTTGTGGTCAAGAACTATCCGATTTAAGAATTAAAACTGATGATCCGATGTTTTGTTGTCGATGGGTGGTGATGAGATGATTTGTAAGTGTCCCGAAGATTCGTTTACTCGAGAAGAAATTCGAAAGAATAAGTGTGGTTGTTGTAGGGGTGAAATTTTATGAATAAGAAAATCACTAATGGAAATGGGAGCAAATATCGTGTTAGATTTCATTTGGCTCGTGGACCAAACTATTTACACTGGCAGGTAAAATCTCCAGATGGTTCAGTAACTTATCATAATCCTGATATGGTTAGATTAGTTATGTTAAATGCTCGATTACATAATCGACCTAATGTTGCTAAATCTATTTGTCGTGGAGCCAATAAAACGGTTTGTGCATGGATTGAATGCGATTGGGTCGGAATTACTTCGGTGAATACCGTGCCTTTTGGTAAAAATGCTATTATGTATAATCCTCGTAAACTTCCACATTGGACAGATAAGATGGGTCGAAATTTGGACAACGAAAAGTTCGACTTGATAGTCAGCAATGAAAAATTCTTGTATACTAATTTGAAGTTAGCCGATTTTGATAATCAAAATATAGAGGAGTTACCATGAGTGATCCTACACTGGTAGGAATTTTATTTATTTTGGCCTGTCTGTGGTCAATCCACAGTTTCCGAGAAGGAAGCCATAAATAGGTAGCCATTCTCATACACACGTATGGGATATGTAGTTTTGTCTTTGTTTGATGGCATATCTTGTGGCCAATTGGCGTTTCAAAAAGCCGGAATTCCAATAGATACTTACTATGCTTCCGAAATCAGTAAAAGTGCTATTGCTATTACGCAGAAGAATTTTCCAAACACAATTCAATTGGGAGATGTAAATAATTGGAAGAATTGGAATATTACACTTAATCCCGGCGATAAATTAATTATTTTGGGTGGATCTCCCTGCCAAGGTTTTTCTCATTCTGGAAAAGGTTTGAATTTTCAGGATCCACGATCGAAATTATTTTTTACTTTTGTTGATATCTTAAATCACTATCAACCAGATTATTGGTTGTTAGAAAATGTAGTCATGCGAGATGCTTGGCGAGATACCATTACTCGACATCTTCCAGGTAAACCTACTCCAATTTTAATTGATTCTGCGGTGATAGCACCCTCCATGAGAAAAAGAAATTATTGGAGCAACTTCCTCCCAGCAAATTTTAAAATTATGCCACTTCAGAATAAAAAAAGTTTTTCAAGTTACCTGGATCCCTCCCAGGATAAATCTGGAAGATTTTGGAAACCGGCTAATATAGTTGGTAGAAAATTAGATAGTAATGGAGTTCGCAAAGATAAAGACCCCAATATTAAAATCACACAAGTTCTTTCTGTCCGCAAGAATGATGAAATTTTAAATTGTTTAACTACTGTCCAAAAAGACACCGTTTTATCTGTGCACCCTGCCGGAACAAAATATATTGATGTTTATCAAACTAAAACTCGTGGCGTGGATTGGAGATACTTATCAGCAATCGAAGCCGAAAGAATGCTAACTATTCCAGACAATTATACTCAAATTCCAGGATTAGCAGAATCCAGTCGTCATGCTCATGTCGGCAATGCGTGGACGGTAGATGTTATCGTAGAACTATTAAAACAAATTTAAAACAAATTTAATGGAGGCACAAGAGTTGGATGAAAAAAAAGTTTTTTCTACCGGACCAACTGGACCTACCGGGCCTATCGTTCCAGAAAATAAATTTTTTGGAAAGTTAACGCCTCCCGAGGATCCGGGTCATAAAAAAAGAATTTTAGGGACAACTTATTTACATCCAAAATATAAGATTCCAGTTATCTGGGATGATAAGGGTAATACTAAATCTGGAAAAGTAAAACAGGCTCGTTGGATATGCGAACCGCACAAAGTTTCCTTACTATTTTGTAAAGATTGTAATGTAGGAAATTATTTTTGCTCACACTTACGCCAACGCTGGCGTTGCACCATCTGTGATGGAGCCGCTCGTATCTGTAGTCACGGATTACGCCAAGAAAGATGTGCTGAATGTGATGGTTCCGAACTTTGCACTCATGGTTTACGAGTTCATAGTTGTGCTACTTGTAATCCCGAAGAAGTTTTGATTAGTCGAGTTCGAACAAGAATGTGGAATGCTATTAATAACTATAAAAAAGAATATCGAACCTTAGATCTCCTCGGTTGCACAGTAGGTGAATTAAAAAATTATTTAGAATCTCTCTGGGAGCCGGGCATGACTTGGGAAACTTATGGACTCGGTGGTTGGGAAATCGACCATCGAAAACCTTGTAAGGCATTTGATTTATCAGATCCCGCACAACAAATTGCGTGTTTTCATTACACTAATTTGCAGCCTATGTGGGGTGGCGACAATCAATCTAAAAACGACTTTTTCGATGAATCCACTTTTACCCACACTTGGACGGGGACACAATGGGTCTTGAAGACATAATCAATCGAAATAGTTAAATACGTGGTATATTGTTAGCCTTCTTATGGCTAAACAAAATAGTGGCGGCTATAGTTCTACTAAGATAGAATCTAAATACATTAAGACTAATGGTCAATGTAGGTTGTGTGAAAGTGAATTACCAATCCATGATAGAACTCACAATAAAAAGGGAGCAAAATATCCTGGATACTGCAATCTTTATTGTCTTGAAGGCGAGCGTTTAAAACTAACCAGAATTAATGGTGCAGAAATTACTGGTTCTCATCATCACAGCGGTATGTTATATTGGCCACCGATTTCGAGAAATTGTGATTGGTGCGAAAGTGAGTTTATTTTAAAGTATGGTGGCGATCACCATTCTAATCAAACATTTTGTAGTAAACCTTGTTATAATGCTATGCAGACTCAAGGTAAAAGAAAGGCATATGCGAAATATTTGATACTGCATCAGTTGGCCATGTATCCGGATGAAGTTTTTACTGCTAAACAATTGTCGGACATTTTTGTGAACTATCCTACATTTTCAAAATGTAATAATCCGAATTATGTGGCTGGTGTATTAAAAATTTATATTGCTCGAGGAATTGTTTGCAGCAATAAGAGTCTAAAAACCTCTAATGAGCCAACGGTTTACTGGATTAATGGAAAAAATAATACCAAACCCATTGGACAATGGATTTAATTTTTGAAAGCAAGTCGGGAGATAATTATCATGAAAATTTCTACTTGTAATTACGAATCCTGTAGTCGAGAAATACCACTTGTAGATGTTTCCACATCTAAGAAAGGAGTATGGTTTACTGGATTTTGTAATCGTTATTGTAAAGAAGCCCATGAAAGAGGCATAACGAAAGTAGATATGTTTACTTTAACAGGTCATAGCCGACATAAAAATCATTTAGTTTATCCGCCAATCACAATTGATTGTGATTATTGCCAGCAACCCTATGATATTCAATACGGCAAAGATAAAAGAAATTATCAAGTTCTCTGTAGTCGAAAATGTTTTGGAGAGATCTTAAAACAGAATCCTAAAAAAGCATTTCCAAAATATTTAATATTACATTGGATCCGAGAAGCCACCATTAATCAACACTATGCTAATATAGGAATTACTGCTTCTCAACTCACCATAAAATTTAAAGGATATCCAAATTATAATATAAACAATCGCAGCATTGGAGGAATGTTAAAATTATACAAAGCCCGAGGTATTGTTATCGCTCACGAGATAGCACCTAATACAGTTGCATATACTATCAATTTGGATTTGCTAAAAGAGAAGCCACTCGCTAAGTGGGTCTAAGGGTCTTTGATACACTAAAATTAGAATGTATACGCTAATTCAGAGGTAACATTTAAGTATCTGAAAACGTGAGGGATAATTGTCGAGGCAACAAGGGCAACATTGACGGTTCGACAGCATAGATTTGGTCATTCTTTTATCCTCCTTTCCATCCTTCTTCGGCCAAGTTTGTGTTCGCCCTGCCGTCTTATCAATTCACTATCTTTAAATAACAGTAAGTGATACTTGTTATTATGATTGGTTCTCCTTCTACACAGGTTGCATTAGCGGGTGTATCATTCGTTTTTGCGGGCGGAGCCTTAGCCATATATCACATTCATCATCTAATTAAATCTGAAAATATTAATAAAGATTCTGGTGATCAGAGTGAAACTTTAAAAAGAATTGGTTTTGCTATCTTTGGTGGTTTACTTATTTCGATGGGTGCTAACTTGATGGCCGATTCAATTCATGATACTATTAAATCTTCTGGAGCGTAATCATGTTGTTAGATACGCTCAACTGGTTTTTTAAACCAGATTCAGTTTTTGCTACGGAAAAAATTGCTCGTGGAGATTTAGTGGACGGAATTCCATCCATGTTAAAAAATTCTTTTAAGCGAGCCGTCTTCATTATTCCAGGGATCCTTCTGGCAAATAAATTATTTAATTCTAAATTTACTTTTTACGAATCCAGTGTGGCAGCAATATTGTCCAGCATTGGAGTATCTTTATCCTTACTAATTTACTTTTTGATGAATCCAGAGTATACTACTGATTTGTGTAAATGAATCCACAATTTAGTTTATATTTCCCAATAGTGCATTTAATAAAGTGGAAGGTGGGTGCATAGCATCGTCATCTTCTAACCAAATATTATCGCAAATGGTTTTCACAAAAACTCCTTGCTCTTGAACTTCTTTAGCATAGTTCCAACCCTTAATTCTAACTTCTGTTTTATTTTCGCTCTGTGTATCGGCTACAGTCCAGACTACGATAGCATTTTTCTTAGCATATTTTTTGAGTTGGCGAGGTGGAATCATTCGCTTAAACTTATTCCATTGATTGTATCTTAAACCTTTTACTTCTATCGGTAAACAGAGTTTACTAAAAATTTCTAATCCAACATCTCCTGGATGATGAACATTAGGATTGATATCTTCATAATATCTTATTACTCGAGCCTCTGGTTTATCTTTAATTTCTTCTTCTAAAAAGATAGCCGTAGCCAACTCTCCTTTAACGCCGACTACATTGGAACCGACTTTATTATGAGAATACATTCCCGAACCTTTAGAACCATGTCCATCATACAATTTAACTATGGCTCGTGCGTGACTCCAACACCAATTAATCTGGTCTTCAGATAACTTATAAACAAAATCCATTAGTTAGGGCATAATGCACGAGATACTTAAGACTTCTTAAGTAAGTTTATTATAGTAGTTTAATCAAAAATTATTATATGGAAACCAAATCTACATTTTATAGAGGTAAACCAGGTAGTATGTTTCCTGTAACTGTTTGCCTCAACTGTGTTCATTCTCCATATCCTACAATGAATTGGGGTGCAAAACAGGACGAAAATTTACCCGAAGAACCAACAGATTATCAATTCCTGCAATCGATCGGTCAAAAAATTACTTCCTTTCCTATCACCTCTACTCACACACCTTTAACTTCTTTAAGAGCCGTTACAGAAATCATACCCAGTGAATCATTTTTGAAATCTAAAAATATAGCCGAAACTACTCCTCCAATAGATTCTCAAAAAATAGACGATATTTTTATGGGTTTTGATGGTCCTGCAGATCTATATCTTACTAAAAAAGAAATTATTAATGATCGATGGGAATTGACTCCTATTATCTCGTCCGATGAATCTATTACTTCTAAGAGGCTGAAAGTTACATATTTGAAACGTAATCCTTATCTGGAATTTGCTAATCCACGCCCTATAACTTCTGCGTTGAGTGCGGTCGGAGGAGTGTTTCATACAAAAGAAGATAAAGTAAATTACCCTTATTATTGGAACGATATGAGTTTAGGATCTGGAGAAATTGTTGGTTCAGGTGTAGCCAAATGGTTAGGAATCGATGATATTTGGGGAGGAAAAAACAGATACTCAAAAGGAGTTGGATTACAAAGATTATTAACTGAAGCCGGAGGATTAGGTAATAAAGAATATGGAGGGTGGTCGTCTGCTTTATTTACAATGTTATTGCGTAATGATTTGGCTCGGACGGCAGATACAGACTATTATTATGTGCGAGGATATTTGAATACATCAATGACGGCAAAGGACATTATACAATACTGGTTAGACATCTTAAATGATTCAGAAAATCAAGTTATATTCGAAGATACCACTCAAAGAAAAGTGGCTCTATATAACGCTTATCGAATGTTTTCCGAATTATTGATGATGCAAAAAACCATTGATGATTTAACTCTATTTTGTAAATTAGGGATTTTGGGTAATGGCGGATTTTTGTCTACACTAATTATTCCAGATAGAGAAAATATTCCTGGTTACGAAGTAGAGGTTAGAAAGGAAGATGAATGGGAAGAATTGCGAGAGTTCATCACACAATATGTGGATTCTTCGGACTATAATCTTCAAGACCTCGTGGAACTACGCCCAATGCTTATTACTGAAAAAGGAGAACCATTTTTCCAGCCTCTATACAAAATGAACTGCAGTGACTTAGATTACGAAAAGTTATTAGAAGGTTTTCAAACTTTTGAAAAAGCCTATTATACTTTCATGTTAAAAGGACTCAATTGGAATCCGTTTAAAATAAAAATACCCGATCGTGCTGATGATGGAAAATCGATCAATATGGATGTTTTCAAAATATTACATTCTCCTTTCATCATAAATAGTAAAGAATGGACCGGTTCGATTATAGCCCAGCACCCTAAACATAACATATATGTTACCACACCGGCAAACAAACTAAAGGATTCACAATATTATGATCCTGGAAAAGTCGATGAAAGATCTTACTACAAATAATTACTCTAAATTACGCTCATCGGAAGATTTATATATGTGACGGTAACTCTTATCCATTATGACGCAGTTGGATATGCTTAGAAATCACTTTGCTCAAACACCTTCTATAACAGGAGTAGAGGCCGCTGCAGTGTATAAGATTCGTGCACTACCTCGCAGAATTAGCGATTTAGAGGCACAAGGATGGGTATTTGATAGGGCTTGGAGAACAGATACAGCCGGACAAAGATATAAGAAATATACTGTAATATCTACCCCATAAATTAAGGTAATTGAGATAAAGTAGGTGACTAAATATGATTCCAGAAAAGAGTATTAATAAACTTAAATCATCTGTGCGTTATGCGGTATTTGTAGCCATAATTTTAATGTTCTTTGCTTCTATGTTAGGTGGGTGCATTGCCAAAGATGCTGATAATTCCGAACCACAATCTCATGATACTTTGTGGGATTCCTACACTATTAATTGGAATGAATCCTATGAGTGGGCGAGTGTAATGGGAATGAGTTATCAAAACTCTACCTCAATTACTATAGACAATTCCTCTTTTATTAGTTTTAATTTTACTATGGAGGCTCGATTTGAACCCGTGCCGTTTAATCCAGAAGGTTATTTGAATTTTACTATCACTCGAAGTTCCGGCAATGATACAGACGGTATTATTGTTGTCTGGAGTGAAGAATGGAATGGAGAAAACAGTTCCATTATGACTGACAATATGTCTATGGTGATAATGCAATCTATAATTGAGAACGATACTATCGATTACGAGTTAAGTATTCGAGCGTTAGGTCGTGATTCTGGAATCAGTGGTGGTTCTCAAGACTATTTTATTACTACTATGCGAGTAGTCATTAGTCCTGTGGTTGGACCTATGGAGGAACCACATCTTAATTAATATAAATTCTATTATAAATTCTATTGGAGAGTGAAATTATGTCGGAATGGCCACGAGTAGACCAAATATTAGATATCATCCCACGCTATGCGTTAGTTATGTTCACTGGATTTTTAGGAGAATACAATACTGACTATCTAATGGATCAAACCGAAACTACATTAGTATTGTTAAATTTAAACTTAATATCGTGGGGTATTATGGTGGCTTCGGCGGGTGGCTTTCTAATAAACACAATTAGAATTTATCTAAAGGGCCGACCTAAAAAAGAAGAAAAGATAACTATTAGTGAACCAATTCAATTGAATTAAATTAAATTAAATTAACACTGGTGCAATTTATGGCGAAACGAAAGAATAAGAATACAAAATCAAACGATTCTAAATATTTAGAAAAGTTAGAAAAGAGTAGACAGAAAGCAATCAAACAAACCGAATACAACGCTAAATGGGGTTGGTTAGAAGATGTCGTATTATTTGGATTACTAACAATAATGATATCGTATGTAGTTTGGGCGGTGATATGATGGATCAAGAAAAGAAAAAATTAGTAGAAAATTATGTAGCCATGTGTGTCGCTCGTGGAATTGATGCTAATCGTGCTCGTAAATATGCTGAAGATTATTATGGAGTTACTTCAGCAACTGGAGTGACGGCTAAAGTTAATTCAGTTAATTCTAATATATCTAAGACATCTAAAGAAAAATTATCTACGGATGCTTTAAAGAATTTAGAGTTTAAAGAAAAAGAAATTTCAATTTCAAGTTCTTCTTCATCCGGGCGGATCCGGGATAAATTAAATAAGTTTGGAAAAGATTTTTGGCGGCCGATCTATGGAACAGTAGTATTACAGCCATTAGCCGTAGGTTGGGCATTGGCCACTGAAACTACCGCAAATACTTTCACCGACATTTATTGGAGCAACCTTGGACCTTTCACTATTATCGCCACCATATTTTTGATGCCCGCTTACGCACTCTATGAGCGAATCTA
>VMBT01000758.1_pt1 | contig 18647 bp, 6 predicted proteins | sample 4404301 | NCBI WGS metagenome assembly VMBT01 (sample SAMN12238535, study PRJNA552566) | marine metagenome | isolation source: Coastal seawater | place: USA: coastal Georgia, Sapelo Island | collected 2008-08/2009-08
AGGAATCTGGTATGACATTGATCACTGAAATCAAAAGTGAATATTGGTTGAAGAAGCACCAGAAGCAGAAGAAAGAAGTAAAATTTACTGAGCGACTCGATGATTGAAATTCGTAATGCGATTCCTGAAGTTCTACAAGATCATGTAGAGCAACTAATTACAGCACCCACGTTCCCCTGGTTTTATATTGATGATGTGAGTTTTCCACAGGTTCTACCAGGGGAACATTACAAACAACCAGGATTCAACCAAACCTGTCTACAAGATGGTAATGCAGCAGATGAGTTTGCTGCGTTCTCTTTTCTGATGCCTATTTTCCGACAACATTATATCGATAATTACAAAGGTGAAGCAGTAAACCTGCAACCATGGCGTTTTCGTATTGGAATGAATATTCCTGGCGAAGCATTGCACAATAACCCACATGTGGACCATACTGCAGACCTGGCACCACGTATCAAGACGAATGTTGTTGCATTGTATTACGTAAACGATGACGAGGGTGATACTTTCATCTTTAACGAGACTGCACCCTCTACTTGCTATACAATCAAGCATAGAGTAAAATCTGAGCGTGGTAAGTTGCTATTTTTTGATGGTAACCATTATCATGCTAGTTCTCCAGCGAAATCAACGAAAGCGAGATTCGTGATTTCACTGAACCTATATGAGTTTGCTTGGTGACACTATAAATACATAAGATAAACTCTACTATTCGTGTGGCAAAGTTCCAAACCTTCAAGGATTTGAACGTTACGTTCAAACCACATCCTGTAACAGGTGACTTAATTGTCAAGAAGGATGATGCTGCGATTAAGCAAGCAGTCGTCAATTTGCTACTAACAACAAAAGGCGAGAGACCATTTCAACCAGATCTGGGGTCTAATCTTCGCAATTTGCTATTTGAGAACCTAGATGTAGCGACTGCTGCTGAAATTGGTGATGATATTCGTCAGACTCTAGATCAGTTTGAACCAAGAATTACGGTCACTGGTCTAGAGGTTGATGCGAATTTTGATGACAATGGGTTTGACGTTGCTTTAGAATTTGAAATTATTGGTAGAGAAGACTTTCCTGTCGCCATAGAATTCTTCCTAGAGAGAACTCGATAATGCCATACGTTCAACTATCAAACCTAGACTTTGCAGATATCAAGACTGCGCTCAAGGAATACTTGAGATCGCAGGGGGAGTTTACTGATTTTGATTTTGAAGGTTCAGTATGGTCGAACCTTCTCGACGTATTGGCGTATAATACGTATTACACAGCGTTCAACACTAATATGGTGGTGAACGAGACATTCCTTGATTCGGCAACGCTCAGGGACAATGTGGTGGCGCTGGCGAAGCAATTGGGTTACACTCCAAAGTCAGCAACATCACCAAAGGCAACTTTGTCTTTTAGAGTAGAATTTCCAAACACTCCACCCAATGAAATCGTTCTGAAGAGAGGAACAGGTTTCAACTCTACGTTTGATGGTAGTGTATACAACTTTGTAGTGGTTGAGGACATCAAGGTTCCTGTTGTAAATTCTATTGGAACTTTTGATAGTATCAATATCTACGAAGGAAACTTCATCACTGACACCTATACGGTCAATGCAGCGCGATCAAACCGTTTTGTGATCAAGAACCCCAACGCAGACATTTCGTCGCTTAGAGTCCGTATTTTCCCATCTGCACAGAGCACTGTAGGTGAGGTTTATGCGAGAGCAGATAGCATCCTAGACATTACTAGCGAGTCAAACGTTTTCTACGTTGAAGAGACTGAAGATGAGCAGTATGAGGTTTTCTTTGGTGATGGTGTCCTAGGTAGACAACTAGAGTCTGGTAACCAAGTAGAAATTACATATCTGTCAACAAATGGTCCTGATGCTAATGGTGCAAGAGCATTCACCTTCAATGGCATCATAGAGACCCCTGCAGGCGATTCTAACCTAAACTATAATATTGACTACTCTGCTGCTACAGACCTCGTAGAGGCGGCGGTAGGTGGCGCAGAAATCGAATCTGTTGCTAAGATCAAGTTTAATGCTCCTAAGTTCTATGGAACACAGAACAGAGCAGTCACAGCACAGGACTATGCAGCGATTGTAAGAGAGATCTATCCTGCTATTGCTGACATCATCACATTTGGTGGTGAAGAGGACGATCCCCCTGAGTATGGTAAGGTCAAGATTGTTGTCAAACCATCTACTGCACGTAGATTGAGTTCTGCAACAAAGAAAGAGATCACAGAAAAACTGAAACCATACATGGTGGCATCTATCACCCCTGATGTCATCGATGCTTCTATTCTGTATGTTGAACTGACATCTAATATCTACTTTTCTAAAGCAAAGACAAATCAGACTAGAGATGAGATTAGATCTAAAGTCATTGGTGGTCTAGAGTCGTATATTGAGTCTTCTGATACTGAGAAATTTAACGGCAAGTTTAGATTTTCTAAGTTTGTTGGTGTTATTGATGATGCTGATCGTAGTATCAACAGTAATCTCACTACTGTTAAAATGAGAAAGGATTTCTATCCACAGATCAACAGCAAATTTTATTACGAACTGTGTTTCCAGAATGCTTTTGATAACACTTGTGACGAGGATGTAATTGTCCAGTCAACAGGGTTCAAAGTAAGCGAATATCCTCTCTACACAGTCTATCTCGAAGATCGCTCTGGCAAAATCGTCCTATATAGAATAGACTCTATCTCAGGTGACAAGATCGTTCTAAACGACTCTGTTGGAACGGTTGACTACAAGAAGGGAGAGATCAAACTTTATGATTTGACTGTTATTGAAGGTAGTTTCTTTGATAATAGAATCGAAGTGAGAACTATCCCACTAAGCAATGATATTAGTGCATCGAGAGAAGTATATCTCGATGTTGATATTCCAAAGAGTTCATTCACGATTTACACAGAGTAAGCTTAAATGGCAGAGACTAGGAGAATATCTACTCTAATTGAGAGTCAACTACCTGAGTTCATTTCTTCTGACTACGAAAATTTTTCTAAAGTTGTAGAAAAATATTACGAGCAGTTAGAACTTAGAGGTCAACCTCTCGACGTGATTCAGAATATCACGAAATATCGTGATATCGATTTTTATGAGAAGAGTCTTCTAGCACAAGGCACAGAGTTAGCAGTTGCTGTATCTGCGAGTGATACAACTATTGAGCTAGTTGATGGATCTTCTTTCCCTGTGGAAAACGGATACATCAAAATTAATGATGAGATCTTGTTTTATAAAGAAAGAAGTGGTAACACCCTCAGTGAAGTCTCTCGTGGCGTCAGTGGTAATACAAAACTAGGTGACCTTTACGAGGCAAGCAACTTCGTAACAACGCTTGCTGTAGGTCATAACTCTGGTGTTAGAGTTCAGAACATCAGTAACCTGTTCTTGTATGCTATCGTCAAGAACTTTGAGTCTGACTACCTTGCATCGTTCCCAGAGAAGTATCTGAACGAGAAGGTAGACAAGAGAACTCTAATTAAGAACATTTCTAGTTTCTATCGTGCAAAAGGCACTGATAGGTCAATCAAGTTTATTTTTAACACTCTGGTAGGTAACGACACTCCAGAGGTTACAAAACCAAAAGACTTTACTGTCAAAGCATCTACATCTGACTGGATTACCTCTTACTCATTGAAAGTAAAGGTTCTATCAGGTGATGCAAAAGATCTCATTGGTGAAGAGATCATTCAAGGTGTAGATCCATTCGACCCCAAGGCAGGTTATGCATCTGCTATTGTAGACAACGTTTTTAGTGCTGGCGTAGTAGATGGTGAGCAACTGTATGAAATTGCTCTAGATACGTCTTCAGTCAACAATACGTTTAAGATTGCATCCAAGACTGAGTTGACAGCAGATTTTGACAATAATATTGGTGCTGGCAATCGTATCAATGTGTTTTCCACAGAAGGATTTGCCCCTACTGGCAGATTCATGATCCGTGGCGAAGAATTTGAGTATAGTGATAAGAGTGTTACTCAGTTCCTGCTTAGCAGCAGAGAAAGCAACCTTGTCTACTCTACTGGAGAACCTGTTTATAGTTTTTCCACAGTTACCTCTGGAAACGTTAAACTTCTAGTTCTTGGTGTCCTCTACAACCTGAGCACTGATGCTCCTGCTCCTTATTCTGAGGAAGGAGATCGTATTCAGGTATCTGGTGCTGGTTTTGAGACCAGAGATCCTATTATCATGACTCCACAGAATACCATTCGTTGGATTCTGAGTCAAGAGAATGCTGAAGCAGCAAATCCCACCATTCAGTCTCAGATTGGAGATCTGCCTGGTGATGTTGCTGCTGTATACGAAGATAGCAACTATTACTACATCTGTTCGTCTTCTTTCCCAACTAGACCTATTCTTCTTGCAAATACTCAGCAGACACTGCAAGATCAGAAGACGATGAGATTGATTCGTAAGAATCCTCAAGTTATTACTGAGTCTTATCCAACAACACAAAGAGATGTTGGCATCTTTGTTGATGGAACTCTTGCTTTTAGTTACAGAGATTTTGATCAATTCACGTTTGGTCCTATCACCAAGTTTAATATTACACAGAAGGGTGCTGGATATCAGGATTCTCCTAATGTTCTGGTCAATAATATTCCAGGAAGAGCAAGATCGTTCCTAGCAGGCGAAGTTGTTGACTCTATCGAACTTCTTGACCAAACTGTATATTCAGAACCACCATCTATAACTATCACTTCTGGTAGAAATGCGAGAGCATCTGCTACTGTTACTTTCGGTAGGATTACAAGTATTCAAGTAGTTGATAGTGGTGAATACTACACTACACCTCCCACAGTAAGAATTATTGACCGTCTTGGTAGGGGTCGTTTTGCAGAATACAATGCTGTTCTGGAAAATGGTAAAATTGTTGATTTTGAGCAAGTAGACGAAGGTAAGTTCTACTCTAAAGGAAATGTAATTATTGATATTTTGCCTGTTGGTGCTGGAGCAGAAGCAACATCCGAAATCGTCACATATACCAAAGATCGCTACAACAAACTACAGTCTGAGTTAGATGCTTCAAACGGTTATGCATTCCAAAACTTCAATCCTACTAAAGGATATGGTTATGGTATTGTTGCTAACCCCACTCAACTTAGAAGTGAACTAAACGACGATGGAACTGCACACTCTCCTATTCTGGGATTTGCTTATGATGGCAATCCCATTTATGGTCCTTATGGTTTTACGAACCCTCTAGATTCTAATACTGCTGTTGCTAGACTATCATCAGCATATTATCTGAAAGACAATAGACTGGGTGGTCCTAATCCATCTGAGTTCCCACTTGGAACTTTTATTGAAGATTATGAGTGGAGACCTAGCACACAGACTGGTAAATTAGAATTAGATGAAAATAATGGAAGATTCTGTGTAACACCAGAATATCCAGAAGGTGTCTATGCATACTTCATCACTATTGATGTAAATGGAGATCCTGCATTCCCATACATCCTAGGATCAAATTATTACTCATTACCTGTTGATTCTAACTATAACGCAGATCTATCTCAGGATGACTTGCCCAAGTATGCTAAGAGACTAAAAACTCTTGGTATGCCTACTAATGGTGGCAACACGGTTCTAAAGATCAACAAAACCACTAGTGGTAGCATCTCTGCGTTGAAAGTAGATGATTCTCCAGCATCATTCAAAGTTGGTAACAGATTTGTTGTCAATGACAATGGAACTGAAGGATCTGGTGCTGCAGCGATTGTTGCAGAGGTTACTGGTAAAACAGTTACATCAGTTAAGTCTAATGATCTAGATCCCAACAATACACTAGCAGTTTCTTATATTGAGACTATTGCTCCTTGTTATCTGTTCGAGGGAGACACTGTTACCCAGGAAGACACCAACTATACTGGTAGAGTTATTGGAGATATTTCTAATAGAAATGAGTTTGTTCTTGAGAACGTATCGGGAACATATCAGTCTGGCAAGAAACTAAACTCTTCTAGTAACATTATCAGTCTAATTTTGACTGGCAATGGAACATTTAGTGCAGAAGCAACACTACTGCTAACAGATGGTGATGATGATATCATCGCTAGAGGTAGAATCCTTGAGTCTGTATCAAACCAGAACTCTCTTAGAGTCGAAGTAACTGAAGGTGAGTTTGTTGTCCCAGAAACTGCTGTTAGGAACTATTTCCTCCAGAGCACAGTTCTTGGAGATACTGTAGGTCTAGAAGTTGTAACCTACAACGAACTCAGTAAAAACATCGAAGCATTTGCTGTCGATAACAATTATGCTCTAGTATCTACATCTGAACCACATAATGTTGGTGTTGGTAGTTTGGTAAACATGGATCTCATTCCTAATGAGGCAGCGACTACAACAACATATTATGTAAGAAAGAGATTCTATCAAGAGATTACACTGAGAGCACCTTCTTTCACTACAGTGATGACTGATAGTGGTGTTGGTAAATCAGAAATTCTTAATGGTGGTTTTGCATATCAGGCAGGAACATATGAAGATGTTGAACTCATCTTCTTCGATCAAAGTAAAGTAAGATCTGACATCGGATCTGTTGGTGATCCAGATAATGCAAGAGCAACTGTTATTGTCAGTGATTTCAATGGCACTGGATATGGCAGTGTTAGTGTAATTACCATCACGACCAAGGGTCAGAACTATATCAAGGGTGACATCTTGTCAGTTGCTGATTCATCACTTAACAGACTGGATCAAACTACATCAACCCAAAGGTTGGCACTAGAGGTTGATCATGTTGGTTTCTCTCTAACCAATACTGTATTGCAATTGAGAACTGTTCAGAAATTGTCTGAAAACGACTACCTGCAGATCAATAGCGAGATTGTAAAAGTTACATCCATTGATAACAATGCAAGAACTGCTACTGTTCAAAGAGGTCAATTTGACACTGTAGTCACCAATCACTTTGATAATGCTACTGTAAGACTGTATAATGGTATCTACAGATTCCAAGAGAACTCAAGACCTTTGGGTGAAGGACAAAATGATCCATATGTCATTGATTATGATCCAACCACTCAAAAGGTAACTCTAGCATACAATTACAATGCTCCCTCTCCTAGAGAAGTTACTAATAGCAGTATCTTCCAGGATGATAGTTCTCCTAGAAAGTCTATCAACATTTCTGCATCTACTCCTGGTGAGAACAATCTAGAGTTCTCTAAGGATGTAAATTTTGCAACGTATGGCAGAAATACTGACATCCGTATTCAGAAATACTATCGCTATCTGTTTGATACCAGTCATGTTTCTATGAATGGTGTGTTCCTTGACTTCTCTGCTAGTAGAACTGGAACCATCTTTACTGAAGAGAAAGAAGTAAGTGGTATTCAACCAGGAAATGCTGGTTCGTATGTTGCTGTAACACTAGGTTTTGGTCCTAACATTGCTGGTCTTGATCAACAGAGATTCCCAGTCAACTTTGACACATACTACTACTTTATCAAGGCATCTAGTGATGTAAACACTGATAATGCTGCACTGAAAGTCATTGACGATCCCTTGACTGGACCTAAGACAGTTAGGTTTACAACACCTACTAAGTTTGCATATCAGTTGCCTGATGTTCCTGATTATCAGGGAAGTGGCACTATTACGTATACAACGTCTTCACCTTTTGCTGAAGGTAAGATTACTAAGACCACAATTAATAACCTTGGAGCAGGATATAAGAGATCTCCTATCGTTGATGGTTGTCTTGTAACAGATAATAATGAACCACTATTGACAGTATCTTGGGATTCTATCACTCAATCAATCAAAGGCGTTCAAATTGATGATGGAGGTAAGAACTACATCAATCCTAAGGCAGTTGTTACCAATGGAGATGGTGTTGGTGCTACTTTCAAAGTAACAAGCGATCAAGGCAGAATTACTAGAATCGATGTATTGACAGGTGGTAGTGGTTACACCTTTACTCCTGTTGTGTCTGTGTATGAGGGTGCTATCGATGCATTCTTTGAATCCGAGAGCATCGGTCTACCACAAGACATCAGTATTGTAAGCAACGGTGGATCTTTCCACAATGATGCAACAATCGAGTCTACTTACAGATCAAACTACGCTATCATCTATAAAGGAGATGCCAAGTTCTTTAAGGGAGAACGTGTAGAGCAGCGTGTTGGTTCTTCACTGATCTTCAGTGGTTATGTTGCTGATAAGGGTTGGAGAGTAGGATCGAACATTCTTAGACTTAACAAAGTAAATGGTGTTGTAGACCCAACTATTCGTCTTCATTCTGTATTAGACCCAAGCAGAAACGTTGAGGTGTCTGATGTCCTGTTTACCGAGTTTGATTCTGATGTCAGAACCTATTTTGACAATCTTGGTAGATATGCATCCGACAAAGGTAAAGTCGGTAGCAGATATCAGAAAGTAATTGACTCTTACTATTATCAGGACTTCTCATACGTCATTCAGTCTAGAACTGCTATTGATGTATGGAGAGATCTAATCAAGCAGACTACACACCCTGCAGGTTTCCAACTGTTTGGTGAAGTTCTGATTGATTCTGAGCAGGAAGCATCGATGCCAACTGGTCAGGTTCCAACTACCTCTATCAGTTACATTGAACTTGCTCCTAAGACAGTAACTGTAGAGAGAAAGAGCACTGTTGTTCAGAATTCTTTCGTTAGTGTTGCCACATCTATTCTTCGTAGAGGTGTTGGTTCTATCTCTATCGATGAGTATGACACTGAAGGAATCATTGCTAGAGAACTAGTTCTGGCACAACCTTTCAATGGTCGCTATGCTACCAAGGAAGATTATGTAGGATCTATTAGAGCAACGACTGCACAAGGACTTCCTTCAGGAGGTTTCGTTTATACTTCTTGGGGCAGTGCAATTGCGATTTTGGGTAATGAGTATGCTCACTGGGTTAAGTTTAAAATGCTTAGCAACAGTGAGAATCTACCTGCTCTTGGACCTTTTCTTGGCATAAACAATCCAGACACACCTGCACAGTTTTGGGATAGCAATGATAACTATGGAATCTTACCTAACGATGAGTATGTAACTGATGGTTCTGGTGTTTTTGATCTAAATTTAATCAACAGAATGCAGATTGGTTTCATTCCTAATATGGGAGAAATCGATCAATCTTCTCCCGATGCAGATCCAGACTTGTTCACATTTGGTGCGGTTATTAATTCTGACGAATCTGATTTCTCTAAGATTGCATCAGGTTTTGAAGTTGGTGATCAGATCACTTTCTATGAGAACGCAACATCTTACATTACAGTCGAAGTTCTTGAAATCGACTCTCCTGCATATGATCCTGTAGAGGGTGTCATTGGTAATGGTAACATCCTTGGTAGAAAGACATTTACACTACTAGACAAAGCGAATAATCTTGCATACTCACCATACAATGAGCAGGAATTGTTCCTCACGTTGAATGGTGTTGCTCAGGAACCTGGCAAGGCATTTAGAGTTTCTGGATCACAGATCTCATTTAGTGAAGCACCTCTTGGTCCTCTGTTCCCACAAACTGGCGAGAACCTAGACGATACTTATGAAACTGACCCTGCTGCATTCATCTGCAGAGCATTTAAGTTTAAGGAAGATACTTACAACTCAAGATATCTAAAAAAACTTAAGGACATTTCTCCACAGTTTGATGGTATTGCAGATCAGTTTGATTTGTATTGGGAAGATGGCACCCCTGTTAAGGCAGATCCTGGCGAAAACTTCCTGATTTTTATCAATGGTATTCTGCAAGAAGCAAAAGAGTCTGCAGAACAACTAGGCAATGCATACTATATCCTGAGAAGAACTGGCACACAACCAGATGCTATTGTATTTGCAGAACCACCTAGAAACTTTGCCGACGACATTGATCCTGTTCCTGTTCAATTGGATCAAAGAGAGAACTTCTATGGTTATGGTGTTGGTAGTTATGAGAGATTCAAGATTGATAACAACCTGATTCCTTATAGAGGAGTCGGTCCATATCTCGTATTTGGTGAGGTTGATGGTAGAGTGAGAAATATCACTGATGATAGATTCATCTTGGTATTCGTTGATGGTGTTCTGCAGAATACCAACAGTTATATCCTTAATGGTCCTAACCTGACATTCCTGTCTCCACTTAGCAAGTATACTCCCGAGTCTGGCGAATCTATTCAGAATAGAGTTAGACTCATCTCTCTATATGGTAGAGATGTTCCTAAGACTCTATCTTTCTATGACTTTGACAGATGTGCTCTTACAAATGAAATTACTATTACTATTGAGAGACAGATTACTTCTGCTGCTGGTGATGCTGAGTATCTAGAGTGGCAAGGTCAGATTGACTCGTTCAACCCAGCGAAACTTAAGAACCTGTTTACTATTACTAGTGATGGCACTAGAAAACTGATTGGTAAAATTTCTTCAATTAGATTTGATGAACTAGCAGATGGTTCTACTCTAGGAACATCTAAGGTAGGTGTTGTTGCAACCAAAATTACAATGGTTGTCTTGAATGCACAAAACTTTGATTTTGAAAATCTGACATATGATCCAACACAAGACACTGCTGATGATAGCAGAGTATCTGGTCTATATGTTTCTATTGAAAGTGATTTCTCCAATCCAATTTCATTCAACGTAGACAACAAAGAATACTCAGTTAATCTTACTTATGCTGTAGATGATGAGGGTCGTCGTCTTCTTGTTCGTGATGTTCCTGGTTGGTTGAGAGGTTCTGAAATTGGCAATCAAGCATACTATTCTAAGTTCCAGACACTCCTCGATATTCAACCTGGAGATGAGATTCTTGTCGATGGTGAAAGTGAATACAGAACAATTGAATTTATTCCTGATAAAGCAAACCTGAGAAACTTTGGCGAAGGTCAAACTGCTAAGTATGAGCACTTTGCTAAGGTTGACGTTACCAACTACAATGGTATCGTAAGAGGCGAAGGTCTTAGTGTTACCACACAGATCGATGGATCTGGTAGTGTTGTCTCCCTTGGATTCAGTGACCTAGAGTGGAACAAGCGAGATCTTGCTCTGTTCTTTGACACTGGCATTCTACTACAACCTACTGCATATCAGTATTTTGTTCCACCAGAAATTAAGTTTGTTCCTGTTGATGGTAATGGTGGTGGTGCTAGAGCAGCAGTAGTTGCGGTTGATGGTCAAATCCTGGATGTTCAGTTGATTGACGGTGGTTATGGATATACTCAACCACCAAGAGCAGTTGTCACTAGAGGATATGTTGTTAAGAGAGATCCACAGAGAACTATTTCTTCTGTTTCAGTTCTCAAGATTGAAAGTGATGTCGCTGCTGGTGGTGCTCTATCTGTTGTTCAGACCGAAGTTCTGCTAACAGGTGAAGGAACTGTTTCTAACATCTTCACCATCCTTGCTGTTGGTGGATTTGCTGGAGATGAAGTTGCGGCAGATGACCAGTGGACGACTATTGTTCAGACTGCTGGTGATATCATCAATCCTTCTGGTCACCAAGTAGGCGAAAGTGTCAGACCTGCACCTGGCGGATCTCAAGTCTTTACGAAGAGAGAAGCATTCGGTGCATTTGATCAGATTGCATCTGAACTCATTGTCAATGAGACAATGATTACCTGCACTATTGATTCTATTGAGGTCATCACTGATACTCAGCAGGATCCAGAAACAGTCACGGATCTGATTCATATTCAACTGCAAAAACAAATCAATACTTCTGCAGTATATGTCAAGGAAGATTCTCAAAGCACAACTGGAACATTCTTGGATGCTCCTCTGTCTCCAACTGCAACTATTGTATACGTTCCAAACACTACGCTATTCCCATCAGCAGGTAGTCTGCAGATCGGTAAGGAAATCGTTTCCTATAAGAAGACTCTCAATGATAGATTCTATGAAGTAACGAGAGGTGTTGACGGCACAGAAGCACAAGCGCACCCTGCTGGTCAATATCTGAGAACACTACCTACATTCGTCACTGTTCTACCTGCTGGTCCTTCGACTATTCTCATCACTGAGTCTGAGGTTAGAATGACCGACGCTAAGTTGGTCGAACTCAAGACTCAAGTTGTAACTGAGCAAGAAGTTAAGACTACTGAAGAACCTTATATTGAAATTGAAAGAGAGCAACAGATCGAGATTGATCCTGTTAATGAGTTTGCTGTTGAGAAAGAAATTCTAATTATTCCTCCAACAACAGTCCTTGATGGAGCACAGTCCGCAACTTCTCATAGCACGATCACTGTAGTTGCTGCTTCTCTTGCCGCTATCAGTTCTGATTCTGCAAAAGTTAAGAAGATCGATAGATTTATTGATGTTACACTTGAAAGAACTATCACACCTGATCTCAAGGTTGATACAGTCATTACGACTATCGCTGCTGGACCTACAACTACTACATCCTTCTCTAGTGTCCTTGGTGCTACAGAGAGTATCGTTCAGGTCTTGGTTGAGTCGGAAGACGATAAAGTTATGGGAGCACTCACAACTCTCACAACAGTCGAAAGTATCATCGACCTTTCTGAACTTGCTGCAGTCTCCTTCCCAACAGGTAGAGATGGCGGAGTTCTTGGAGGATTCAGTGAAAATGGACCTACTAATATTGTTAATCGTATCAGACTATTTGCTGATGCAACAGAAGTCCGCACAGTCTCCGTCATTGAAACAAATGTTGACCTTAGCGTTAACGGCATCTCGTCTACATACAGTGTTGCTTCAGATTTACCTGTTGTCAACGGTAGATCAAAACCAGCAGATGTCATGTTGGTCAGACAGACGGGTGTCATTGACTACTTCGAGGAACTTGTCGTTCTAGAAACATCTATTAAGACTAGAAACTAATGGCAGAACTAGCACTATCAGCACCTTATAATGAGGTGATACAAAGAAGCGGACTATCTGTATTTGTAGAAAACTTCAAGACCAGAACACCCACTGGTTTTGAAAGTTTTTCTAGTGGAACTGCTGGACCTAGAATCAAAGACTTTGAAAAAATTAAGTTTGAAGGTGCGATGGTCATTGAAGACGTGAGTAGAGCGTTTCCAGGTATGGCAATTAGAGATTTTGCGGATCGTGCTTTGTCATCCTTTACTCTAACTGGCGTTAGGTTCAATGCGGGACCTTCTGGTATGTTTATGGGAGTAACAACAGCAGATGGTAATCAAACATTATCAACTTCCGCAACTAATCTCACTGCTATTAATGTGGTGAATACTGACAAGTTCTATGAGACTGGTCATTTGTTTACTTCACAGAGAAGTTTGATTGAGTATACTTCAAAAGCGCCAGGCATATTTTTCGGATACGTAGTAAGCGGACCAACCACGCTAAATACTGGTGATGAGTTGGTGCAATTTTCTGGTCCTGAGTGATCTGAAAATAAATCAATATAAATAAATCAGATATTAAAACGTCCCAGAGAAAAACAACAATGGCTGCAATCATCTCAGATAAGTTTAGAATTTTTAACGCTAAACAATTTTTGGAATCCTTGAGCGAGCCCGTAGGCGGTGCTGAGAATTCCGCAGAGAAGACTAGGATGTATTTCTTCGTTGGTCGCCCCCAACGCTGGGACGCATTCCTTGAGATCTTCTCAGCAAATGCTACTCCATTTGTCGCTACCCAATTTGTTTACGTCGCATCAGACGACAACGGAACATATACTTGGGCGAACTCCCCATTTAGAGCGGAGATCGAAGAAGTATATGACAACTCCCTTGTCCTCAGCAATGTAACTCCTTCTGTAAACTCCACTCCTCTTCCAGGTGCAACCCTAGAAGGTTGGAACGGTGTAGCAGATACTGGTGCAGAAGCACGCGCAGGAGTCTATCGTTACGCAACAGAAGATACTCCTCCTACTCCTCTCGACAACCAAGGCGAGAAGTTTGATGTCTACGACGAAATCATCGCTGCTAAGCGTATTACCGATCAGTTCGCACGTAGCGTCATCACTCGTTACGACTGGAACCTGCTTGCAAACGAGCCACGCTTCGACATGTGGAAGCCTGACTACTCTGCAACCACTACTGGTCAAGTAGGTAAGCAATCCACCACTGGTGCTACCAGCATTGGCGACGCTAAGTTCTACGTTGTTAACAGCAACTACGAAGTATTTAAGTGTATCTATAATGGTGAGTTCCCAGGTCAGGTTGATCCTAACCCAGTTTACGAACCAAAGACCACTCCTTCTGCAGGTCAAGGAACCTACAATGCAGGAACTGGAATCTTCACCGAAGCTGCTGATACAACCGTTGCTGCAGCAGGTTCCTCAGGTTACATCTGGAAGTATATGTATACTATCCCAACTGATGATGTTCTGAGATTCCTCTCAACCAACTTCATGCCAATCAACCTTGGCGCAACTCCTTTCAATCCAACTGCAGAAGCAACTCGTGCTGCAACTGAAGCACTTGCTGTTGATGGTTCTGTTGACATCACCTTGATTGAAGATCGTGGATCAGGTCTTCCTAACGGAACCCACTATGCACCTGTCTTGGGTGATGGTCAGCAGACTGGAACTGAAGCAGTTGCTGAAATCGTAGTTAGCAGCGGAACAATCGATTCCGTTAAGATGGTTGTTCCTGGTGCAGGTTACACCTATGCTTCTATCGCACTTGACGACGGTGCAACTGTCGGCGGTCTGAAGTATGGTCTGTTCTCCGATCAAGGTCTTACCTCTGCTAGAACTGGTGTTGGTGGAACTGGCGCACTTGAGCCTGTTCTTCCTCCTCAGGGCGGTCACGGTGGTGACTTTGAACTAGAACTCAACGCTAAGCGTGTCATGACGAACATCCGTCTGACCTATGCAGAAGGTTCTGGCGACTTCCCTGTTGACAACGACTTCCGTCGTATCGGTATCATCAAGGACCCATACAACTGGGGTTCAACCGACTTTGCAACACTGGACACCCTTAACGGTCTCTATGCTGTTAAGATTTCTGGCACTGGTGGAACTGACTACATCCAAGACGAAGTAATCACTCAATCTCTTGCAGGTGGCGGAACCGCTCGCGGCACCGTTGTTTCCTGGACTCTAGATTCTGGTTCAACCACTGATGGTGTTCTTAAGTATGTCCAGTCACCTGACCTTCATGCAGACGGCGGTGTTGTAAGAGCATTTGAAGCAGGCACTCCTATCACTGGTGCTTCATCACTTGCTGCTGGTTCTCCTGATGCTACTGCAACAGCAACTACACTTCTTGGCATTAGCTTCACCAACGGATTCGGTCTTCCTGAGATTGAACCAAACTCTGGTGACATCATTTATGTTGAGAACAGAAGACTGATCACCCGTGCTGCTGACCAAATCGAAGACATTAAGTTGGTAATTGAGTTCTGATCTATTCCTAACCTGCTAAATAAGGTTAGGAAAAATCAGAATGTTAGTAATACACAATGCCCCAGAATACTAACTTAAACGCATCGCCTTACTTTGAAGACTTTGACCCACAGAAAAATTTCTATAAGGTTCTATTCAGACCAGGGTATGCAGTTCAGGCTAGAGAGTTAACCACTCTCCAGTCTGTTCTGCAGACTCAGTTAGAAAATTTCGGTAGGAACGTCTTCAAGCAAGGCGATCTTGTTGTGCCTGGAGAAGTAGGTCTCAACACAAGACTTAACTTTGTTAAGTTGTCATCAGTATCTGAAGTTGCAGTCTCAGATGATGATGGTAACATTACTTACCAGAAATATGACATCAAGACCCTTGTCGGTCTGAAGGTTCAGGGCATTTCTTCGAGTGTTGTTGCTACTGTTGTAGCGACAGAATATGGTTCTGATACAGAATCCGACACTATCTACGTTAACTACCTGGATAGTGGTGCATCTGGTGATGAAGAGAGATTCCGTCAAGGCGAGACATTGGAGGTTGTCGGGGGCGTCAACTCTCCTCTGTTGGTCGTCGGAACTGATGGAGTCTCTCTGCCTACATCGATCACTGTAACCGATCCTGATACAGGCGTAGAGTCTTTCCTAGACAGTCCTGCTATGGGATATGCTTCTGCTGTTAAAGTAGAAGAAGGCATCTATTTTGTGAATGGATACTTTGTGAGAAATTCCGAGCAGCTGCTCGTTATTAACAAATACTATGATAAACCTTCTGCTAAAGTTGGTTTCAAAATTTCTGAAAGTCTGGTAACACCAGAGCAAGATTCATCTCTATATGACAATGCAAGAGGTTTCTCTAACTTCTCTGCACCTGGAGCACATCGTCTTAAGATTGATCTTCAACTGGTTAAGTATGACTACTTTGCTTTAACTGATAGGAACTTCATCCAACTACTGCTCGTCAAGAGTGGTATCATTCAGAAGCAACTCAAAGCGAATGACTTCTCTCTGGTTGAAGCAGCACTCGCTAGAAAGACTTTTGATGAGTCTGGCGACTATGTTGTAGAACAATTCCCTCTGCAGGTTAGAGAATATTATCAGCAAAATGACAACCTTGGATTCTATTCCAAGGATGATGCAGGTCTTGTCAATGGTCTAGACCCTAATACTGCTGAGGCAAAACTAGTAGGAACCATTGGTGCTGGTAAAGCATACATCAAAGGTTATGAGGTCAAGAACAAAGAGACCAAGTATATTGAGATTGACAAGGCAAGAGATTCACTTAAGAGAGAAAACCAAACTCTCAAGACATCTGGTCTAACTTCATTCTTTATTACCAACGTATACGGCACTACACCTCTAAACTCAGAAGGTGCAGAACTGAATGCATATCCAACTGTATTCTTGAACTCTGTATACAATGACGGCACTGTAGGTCTAAATGACACTGAGGCAGATTCTGATGTCAAGCAGACTATTAATCGTCGTGGTCTAGGATATGAAGTAACTGATGGTATCAAAACTATCTACTGTTCTATTGAAGATGCTGCTTTCAATTCAGATAGTTTTACTGATGCTCTACTAGAGTCAACTATCTCTAAACTGTGGTTTATCAAGACTCGTTCTGACTCTGGTAACACCAACACCTATTCATATGTTGACGTGCTCTCTTTCTCTAAGGTCAGAAGACCTGAGATCGATGGATCAGGAGCAGCAACATATATTGAACTGACTGTCAAAGGTAATCGTGGTGAACTAGATGTATTCCTAGTTGACTATGACCTAACAGATTCTATCAATCTTGTTCGTGAACTGTATAAGTCTGAAGTTGAAGTTCAAACAAGAAACTCTCCTCTGTTTAATATTAGAGATTACAACGAAACTATCACGCCTATTGTAGGTCTGGCAAAACCAAAGAACATTGCACTTAAGGAAGTAAGTTCTGGTTTCAACCAGGACACCGACAAGATCATTTCTAAGGGTAAACTGACTGGTGGTGTCGAGAAGTATAACTCTATCTTTGACTTCTCATTCTTTGCTCCCGAATTCTTCACTCGTCTCCTTCTCGAAGAGACTATTGTAGGAGAGGAGTTCACTCCTGGTAAGTATGTTTATGGTGCTATTAGTGGAGCAGTTGCTGTCATTGAAGGTGGCACATCTGCAACCTATTCATCCATCAACAAACTATTCGTCACTATGGTGACTGGTGTATTCTCACCTGGAGAAACTATCCTAGGAGAAGATGGCGGCACCCTTAAGATTGCTGTAGAGAACACCGTCTCACACTTCATCTGTGTCAAGCGTGGTGACTCCTACAACGTAGGAAACCCTGTCATCTCTCTAGATGGTGTCGAGTATCCTAGAAGCGCCATTGAGATGGCAATTCAAGGGTCTGGTGCTATCTCTAGAGTATATGTCAAAGACAGAACAGCAGTTACTCAAGTCTTCTCGCAACCACCTGTAGTAGAGGTTGGCGGTGTTTCTCCAACTCCACTGAATGAAGCAACAATTGTTCCTGTTCTGTTTAGGAACACAGTATATACTTACTCACCTAAGAACGTCAAGTCTCTGTATTCTGCTTTTGGTTCTGGTAGCAAGAATAAGTTCTCTGCTGACATCGAACTAGAGAGAACTGGTTATACTACAACTACTTCCATCACCGACTTTACATTCTCTGGAACCAGAGGATACAAGTTCATTGAGTGTAATGGTTTCAATGGCGATGCATCGAGAAACCTTGTCCAAGGTGACATTGTTCAGTTCTCCGATGTTAACGGTGATGTATTCAAGTATGTTGTTCAATATGCAACCAGACCTGATGGTGTAAAGAGATCAAGAATCTATCTAGATCGCACTCTACAAGCAGATGTTGTCAATGCATCTGTTGTAAACCAGAGACCTCTTATCGAGAATCCAGTAGGAACTCTAGTCTTCCCAACAGGTGATAAGCAGATTAAGTCACTGATCGATTCATCTGAAGACTCCAAGATTACTTACTACTTCAGAAGAGACTTTATCACTACTGCATCTTCTGGTAGCGGCAACCTAACATTTGCTGCACAACTTCCATTCGGAACACAGAGATTCGCTGAGTTCTCTCAAGAGAACTTCTTGATCACTGTTCTGGATCCTGGTGTTGCAATTCATGATTCTGAACTAGGAGCAGATCCTGTCAATGATCCTCCTGTCTTGCTTCCATTTACAGGAGCACTGAAGAAGGGTGACGTTGTATACATTGACCCTTCATTTGTAACCATTGAGCAGTCTGATAGTGACTTGACTGCTGGTAGTGTTACAATCAACTTCCCAGAGAACTACTTTGGTAACATCGACCAGATTAGAGCAGCACTAGAGAACA
>VMBT01000759.1_pt1 | contig 18633 bp, 25 predicted proteins | sample 4404301 | NCBI WGS metagenome assembly VMBT01 (sample SAMN12238535, study PRJNA552566) | marine metagenome | isolation source: Coastal seawater | place: USA: coastal Georgia, Sapelo Island | collected 2008-08/2009-08
CTTGCTCTTTGATTTGGAGATGAAGGTACCTCCAGAGAGCGTCTTACTCCGCATGAGAATGAGTTGGGATGATATGAGCAGTCAGTCGCCTTGAAGACTGATTGTGGCGAAGTCGTTTCGCCTCATTGAGTATAGCGAGAGCTTCCTTGCGGGACTGCGCAAACTCAGCTTTTCTCATTAGTTCTAGGTAGTTCATGGGTGGTAAATAGTGTCTACCTCACATTGTATTAATGTTCTCTTAATGTCAGAGTTGTGATTCGATAGCATTGCCAGCCATACTTCCACCGGCAGCAGCAAGTAGAGGGAGTGACAGGTAGGTCATCAGACCACCCGCCAACTTCCCTCGTTGCCCCAAGGTGGCACGCATATTGGCCATATCCATCAGATTGAGAGCGTGCTTGTTCGCCATGATCTCATCCATGATGATGGGCGATTGCAATGCATACGCCAGTCCCAGTTGCGTTGCGATGTCATCTTCCTCTGTCGTTGCAGCTGCCAGTCCAGGGGCAAGGACTGATGCAGCCATCAGTGCATTCTGCAGGGATTGGTTATCACGGATCGCTGCTACAGCCTTACCGAAGCCATCTTGCTTGGCTGCAATGTGGCCCATCTCGTGTGCATACAGAACACGGTCAGCATTGGGGTTGATGTTGATTGAGTAGTCATCACCACCCGTGCCTGTTCCGTGTGCCGCAAACTTGCTGGGGTTCCTCAGGACCTGAAGCAGTGCCTGGGCTCCACCTTTGTCAGGTACAGACATCTCACCAGCAGGGTTAACGCCGTAGTCACCGACAGTCTTACTGGGTAGGTTCTGTTCAGTGAGATAACGATCAAGCGCATTAAACAGTGCGTCCCGGTTGTCCTCACTGCTTGGCCTGGGTGCTGGCTTACGTCGCATCATCTCTCGGATAGCTGGAGCTGATGCAGGGAGGGCAGCTAGTCCAGCAATTGCAGTAGGGGGTAGCACAGCGTTATTACCTCAGTCAGTAATACTATTGTGTCAAATTAGGCAATATTGCTTCGACTTCAACTGGTTCCCATCCATCCTCATGATTTTGTTGATAGAGCTCTTCATTCCATACGTGTGTGATATGAGGAGGCTCATCATTAACAATGTCATCAGGCCTGGGGATTGGAGGCTGCCAATTATTAGTTTCATCAATGATCCAGGATTCATATGGCTTCGGTTCACTGAAGTTATCATTGACAGCGCAATAGTGCGAGCCAATACCAGCATATTGGAGCCGGAAACGACCATTGTAAGAAGTCTGCTTCCAATCTGTATCGTCTCCATAAAGAGATTTTAGGAAGGCGATGCCATTTTCTTCGAGTTCAACACCGTTTTCATCAAGAAGATCATTGTTGTTGACAACAACAACCCTGGTAACAATCTGATCGGAATCTAGTTCTGCAAAATGAGCCATTATAAAGTAATTGTACCGGAACTATTAAACTTATAATAACGCCAACTGGAGTTAGAGGAGACAACAGGGCTACCAGTAGTTGCTTGTGCGTAGCTTGCATTAACGTCGAATTGAATAATTACGATTCCACTTCCGCCAGAAGCACCATTACCGTTAGTGGCCCAGCTATTCGCGGTCTTAAATGCGCCACCACCGCCGCCACATCCTGTATTTGCATTACCAGACTGAGGGTAATAAATGGCGGAAGCGGTATGGCCTCCACCCTTGCCACCAAAGCTGTTACCAGATCCACCATTGCCACCCACATTATTTGCATTACCACCACCACCACCCATGCCAGCAATGACACTAGAAGGAGCCGCACTTATTGACGCGCCGTTACCACCGCGCCCGGCATATGATGACGTACCATTACTTGCATTTTGTCCCTGATTGAGAAAACCGCCACCGCCGCCACCGTATCCTCCAGATGCAGCGTTGCCGCCGCTATAAAGGTCGCCAAAACCAACTGCTCCATTATAGCCAGAGGTTGCATGGCCGTATCCACCTCCACCATTTCCATAAGCAGCTGTTGGACCTCTGCCAGCTCCACCACCGATATGACTTGAAATTTCTCCAGCATTATTATTGGGATACATGCCACCTCGATGGACAGCATTTGAACCTGACCAAGTTACTTTACTTGGGTTTCCAACAATTGCCGGCGCTCCGCCACCACCAACAGTGACAGTAAATGTCGTTGTACCGTAGAGATCAACAGTTGCCGACTCAAACCGGCCACCAGCACCACCTCCGTTGCCAGTGACGCCAGTGCTGTTACCTGAACCACCACCACCACCACCACCAATAACCGTTACATAAAATAGGCTTGGTGGGTTGTAAGCAGATGCACCATAAAAATCAGCAAAATCAATTGTTCCTGACGAAGGAATGCCAGAGTCAACACCATAGTATTCACTTATTGAGTGTGGGGTGCTTCCTCCGAATTCAGCGGCAATATCACTTAGGCTAATTGCACCTGAATTTTGTAAGGCCATATCTTCTCTATGTGATCAATATACATATATTGTGGCACATGATTGCTTATTTCTATAAATCGTCCCCGCCTTTATTAAAGGCAGTAGTGGGACCCACTAAAGGAGGATCTGATTGTATTATTGATCAAGTAAATTCTATTGATGAGCGGAATAACAAATGAGCATACCTGAATTCAAATCTCGATCTGATTGGCAAGACTTTCTCAACATCTTTGATGATCAATGGCAATGTAAAAAGGCGATGCTAGATCGTGTCAAGGAAGAACTCTTCCCTGGTTACCGCTGGGATACACTTCCTCCAAGGTCTATAGCAACGATCAATGACATCGTCTCTAATCTTGTTTATGAAGTAGAGCGTCAGTTCAGAGAAACTCATAAGGGCTATGAAGAATTAGATGATATTTTCATTCCGCGCCATTCACTCAAAGAAACTTTAGCTGAGGCGCTCCAAGAAGCACAGCAGAACCAGGAATCTGTTGGGGAGTAGGTCCGTTCTTGTTAGACGGTGATCAGCCTCCCATGACGCCTCCTGAGTACGGCACTCTTGGGATGCTCGTTACGGTCGATGCTTCTTTCTATATACCGCCCCCCTTCTGTACGTCTATCAACCGTACGCACAGGGCAGTCGGTCTTGGGGGTTTTGACAGGGTCAGCCTCTACCTTCTTAGAGGTAGTAGGTACCCCAACTCTCACAGTTCGCACAGTCCGTCCCAGTCCGTCTTCTAGTGAGTGGGAGTCGGTCTGGGGAATGTCGATCAGGTGAGCCTCTACCCAGTTGTAGATAGCAGGTACCCCAAACCTCACAGCTTGCACTATCCGCACAACAGTCCGCACAGTCAGCACGGTTACTGCAGCACAGTGACTACTACACTGCCGTACAGCTCTGACAGTCAGTACAGAGACTGCAGCACTATGGATGATGAAGAGTTTGAAAACCCTGCGTACCTCGAGCCAGTCGACCTGGGCCACACCCCAACTGATCCAGTCAGCCAGATAAAGCACAGTAGGTACAACATAGAAACGCCAGAACCAGCCAGTCCACCGACCAGCGTCATAGACCAGGCGGATGAACCGAGCTAAGGCGTTAAGGCACCAGAGCAACGCACCAGCGGTGACCAGCTCACCCGCCAACGTCCAAACAGACGCCAGCGTGTGCAGCATTGGCTCCAGGTGCAAGAGATTGAAAATAGACATGAGTAAGTCCTCATAAAGAATGGGTGGTCAGTCCAGACACAGCTCATCTGAAGGCTTATGACGGACCTTCAGTCCGGTGCTGGAACACCGAATAGCTGGGGGATCGCTGAACCGACCACGCCAGAAAAAACCCCCCATAAGGGGGGATAAGAGCTACCAACTGGAGTGATACGTGAAGTACTCGAACCGTCCGGCATCGAGAATATCCTTAAGAGTCTCGTGAGTACTCTCAAGTTCTTTCCAATACCACTCATCAATGTCAGTAGAGCCAAAGAAGAAGCCAGCCTGGGGAGGTAGGACAGTTGAGTCCTTGTGCTCTAGTGCTTCTCCTATGGCAGCAACTAACTCTCCAAGCTTCTCAGCAGAGAAACATGTGTACTGACACTCGTCTCTACCGTTCTGACACTCGTCAACAAACCACTTGTGAATTTGATTGGCCTTACGCCACTGCATCACAGGGATTTTGATAGTGATCAGTCCCCATTCGTCACCAGTAACCCCAAGATCGCAAAGCTGACGAAGCTCTACGTATTTCGGGTTAGGTTTGTGGACATAATCGCCGTTCTGCCATACGTCGATGTGCGAAGAGAAATGAACTTCGCCGTGGAGAAACATGTCGAGACCCATTTGAAATACGGGTAAAGGACACGTATGTAAAAACCCCCTGTAAAGGGGGGATCAGTCTGTAACTACTCTTCGTCAACCGTACGTTCGATAATAGAGACTCCATCACAAAAACGTGCGTGGTAACGTTCCCAACGTTCCTCCCAGTCTCCACTTGCGGTGTACTTAGGACCGAATGAATCGATGTAGGCCTTTGCCTTTTCCATAGAGGAGAAAACAAGGTCAGTGTGACCGGTTTCGTCTTTTGTGACATGGAGAATGTAGACCTTCATAGTCAATCGAGTGTTTAGAACACACAAGGAAAAACCCCCTGTAGAGGGGGAAGGAATCAGTATTCACAGCGGGAGACGCCTGAAGGTAATGACTCGTAAATGTCATTAAGGTCAAGTGTGTGATGGTTCTCCAGATCCTTTGTAAAGGCTACGGAGCGTCCAACTAAGTAACGAAGCTTTTCAGCACCAACTTCTTGAAGCACACACCAACTACCCGGCTCAAGATGTGACGCGATGAATTCCTCAAGAGAGAAGTCTTCATGATCGACAGTCTCTTCGTTGTAGATAGTGGTAGGCCATCCTGCTCCATCTGCGTCTTCATTAAGAAGGCAGATGGCACCGTCATCTTCAAAGACAGTGATATCATTTGGAAGTTCTTCCTTGAACTTCTGAAGGTCTACCACTTTGAAATAGTTTGAACGGCAGGATGCGTAATAATTAGCCATTGGATGGATGAATGGTTAGGAGAAAAATAAGAAACCCCCGCCATATGGCGAGGGTGTGGGGGTCAAAAGGGGATTTGCTCCTGGTTGTCACAGTCAGCACCGTATGCCTGGGGATCAGTCACAGCTGCATCTTTCGATGGTGTGCTACTGCCATGCTTGATGATGTCATAGGCCACGACACGACGCTTGGGTTCATTCTTGAAGTAAAGCTTCTTGAATGTCTCACCCGTACGCTTGTTTAACGTGTCAACGAAGAGGAGCTGTTTCTGAGATGAAACCCACTCCCAGTACAGCTTGACCATGACAGCTCCGTGCTCTTCAAGCACAGATTTGAAGTCATTACCAAGGCGGTCAGGATTGTTCTCGGACTTGCTGTCCCAGATGTCATACCAGGCACCATCGTTGTTGAACTTCTTGAACTCACCATCAACGAGAACCTTGACGGTGTCACGTCCAGGGAAGCTGAAGCCAGTCTTGGTATCACCAATCGGCTTGATGTAGTTCACCCACACTGTGGAAGTGTTGGGTGCATACAGTCTGTCCCGCTCGCTCTTAGTCAGAGTCTGAGTTTGGGGCTCAGCCTCAGGAGCTTGCTTGGTGCTTGTCCGAGCTTTGGTGTTAGCTGCGGTCATGTGTCAGATCCTCCTATGGATCTATAGGACACCAATGAAAAAACCCCCCGTAAGGGGGGATGGTTTCAGTAGTAAGAAGGCATCGTGTCCATGAGGTACTGAAGGTTGTAGTGATCCTGTTCAGCTTGCATTTCAAGGATGCAGTCATAGCGATCCTGAGTGAAGTCAGGTACCGGTCCGCCACAATCGAGGAAGTCAGCCTCCTTAGGGGTGAGCTGATTCTGCTTCTTATGCAGGTAGGTCTTGATCAATGACATGGTGATCCATGTGAAGAACACCAAATGAAAAAGGCCCCAAAAGGGGCCATAGATCTCATGTGTATTCAACGCAGTTCACGATCTTGGGCAACGCGATCGTAAGGAGACTCAAGCAGCTCACGCTCGAATAAACGAACGTAAACAGATGGGTATAGTTTCTGCAAACGATTACGTGTCTGTTCAGCCTCCTTCATTTCGTATGGATAGAAATGAACGTAGGTTGTGTCACACATTTCGTTCTCAGGAACGTAAACACAAAGTGTTGAGATCATCTCAAGTGAGATAAAGGATACCACGCCAAAAACCCCCCATAAGGGGGGAATGTGGTCAGTCAGAATGGAACCTCATCGAGTGGATCTTTCTCGGTGATAATCCGTCCGTGCTGCCAGTCCTCCAGGCTCAAATAGAAGTTATAGGCCAGGGCGGGGACTCTGAACGACATGCGCTCGTAGGCGTAGCACCCATCCAGATAGTCACCATGGGTGGTCGGAACTCGATAGTCAACGTGAATCATCTGGAGACCAGATAGACAACACCGAGAGAAAGACCCCCCATAAGGGGGGGGATATCTGATCACTGCTGTGAAACGAAAGTGGTCACAGGTGTCTGCTTCCCATGTTCAACACAGAGGTCGACATGAGCTGCTCGCTGATGAGCTGGCCAGTCCTGCTTGGCACATTGCTCGGTGAACGCTTTATCAAGGGTGTGGGTCACAACGAGCATCGTTCCAAAAATTGGGATGGAGATGGTCAGTCCAGTCAGTCCTGCAAAAAGCCAAGAGGTGAGTGTCGGCACAGTTAGCGTGCATAGAACACACGAAGAAACCCCCCGCGTAAGCGAGGGGAGGTGTGATCAGGCAGCGGTAGCAGTGGTCTCGACAACCTTGGGCTCAGGTTTCTTCTCGGCCTGCTTCTCACCTTTGGGGATGATGGGCAGGTCCTGGTCCACGCGGTGTCCTGCGTAGGCAAGAGCACTACCGATGGCACCGAGAGTGAGCATTTGGCCAGGCAGAGCTGCGGTTGTCAGAGCAACTGAGCCGACACCACCCGTCGCCCCAACGGCGAGGGCAGCGATCGTCCAGTTATTCATCTGCGAGAGGGCGTTATCGCTGGCACCAGAGGTGACGTCAGCGGAGGCACCAGTTTCAGGCAGGTTGATGCAAGGCATGGAATGCATGCGAAGGACAACTCTCTGATTGAGAGCACACCGCAAAAAAGCCCCCGAACGGGGGCGATGCGGTCAGTCAGGCGATGTCAGGCAACCTCTGCTTGTCGCAGGGTGAAATGCTGCCTGGCGTCATCTACGCTTACCAGGGTGCTTTGCGGCCAGAGCTTCGATCCCTTACCGGGAAAGAATGTGATCACCGCTCCGTCCTGGCGGATCTCATAGGTGTAGGAACCTTTGAGTGTGGTGATGTTAAGGGTCATCTGGAACTCCAGATTATGAACACCCGAAAGAACCCCCGGCGGAAGCCGGGGGAGCAGGGATCAAGCAACGAAGACAGAACAACCACGCGGGGCAAGCCGAAGCCACCAGAAGGCAAAGACGAACGGCACAAGAGGCAGAGCCACCCGGCGAGCGCAGACGCCAGGGCACCCGGAGGGAGCCTCGGCGAAGACCGAGGGACGGGGAGCGAAAGCGAAGCAGAAGCCAACGAGGAACGAGGCGAAGAAAAGCGCGAGCACGAGACACGAGCAGAGAACACTCGTTGAACCAGCGCGCGAACGCGTGCGCGGTGGGCGAGGTAGGCCAGGTATCCCTGAGCTTAAGTGTCAAACAAAAGTGGAAACAAACGTAGCGCCATGGTGCACATTAGTTAATACATACGTGTCATGCGATAGTTATCGATAGTGAAATACAAACGAGATAACAATGTGATTACAGTAGTTAGCTCTAGGGTAGAGCATAGGTATCGCGAGGATACGTGAGTGAAACGAAAGCGAAGCTTGAGTTGAAACGAACGGAACAAATGCAAACACGAGTGTGAAACACTCGTTTGCTTCCGTTGATTAAAACTAAAGTTGCTTACGTTAAACCTACATTCAAACAAAAGCAAATAACATTCGCAAAGCTGCTGTGCTTACAAACGTAGAAACTAACGGAACTCACATTCAAACGAAGCAAGCAACTGTTGCTGTAGTTATTTTTTTTTTGTTCGAGCGACCAGCCGGTCTAGTAGGTAATTTAACCCGTCACAAATTTTGCAGCAATTTTAGGGTTATATAGGGGTTTTTATTATTGAGATGTATTTGCAATAAGCTTTTAATTCGCAATAGATTCTCAGGCTGTGTCCAAATCAAGACATTGGGGCTTTAAATTCTGGCAAATCAAGTAATAACGTCTCTTAGCAAATTTGTACCATAGAAAAAGTACAGAGATCACAAAAGACATGGAAATCGAATATTACGGAAGCAAGTACAACCTAAACAGTGATCTAGACAGAAAGCAACTAGAACTGTATGCAGACATGAATGATCAAACCTTGCAGGAATGGTTGCAAGAAAATGTAGGAATTAGCGTGATCAACTCCCACGGTAAATATTACGATCCAAACAATGAGAAAAGTTATCGTCAATATTCCAAAGCGGCAGACGCAATCGAGCGAGCACGAATTAGGAAACTGAAAGAGGAGATAGACACACGTCCATCACCTGTTAAAGCATCCGAGGAACCGATAGTTGAACCAGAGTTAGGCCTAGATCGGCCACTACCAGAGAACGTATCAGCCGAAGCCCTTGCTTATTACCGCTTGAAAGATGCAGCAACACCAGAATACGAAGGCAGAAGGTCCCAATTAGCAGAATGGGCGCAGAATTTCGGCACTTTAGCCAATAAAAACTACGAAAACAGGCTAAATAGGGGCGATGAACTGGTTCGGCAGGTTGAACAGGACTTTGCACAAGAGCAATTTGCCCAATTTTTCAAGGATGACAAGATGATGGCCCTGGTTGAAGGCAAAACGCCCTCTGCTTCTAGGACGCAAGTACCTGATTTTGACCCATCGAGCATGAATCAAAACATTGACGTGGAAGATGAAGAGGTAATTGACCCGAAATTAGAAGCATTTGGACGGATGAATACGAATCCCATTGAATCAGTCAGTCAATAGTAGATATCAAGAGTTATTTACAATAGATCTAAGAAATAAGCCTCGATATTCAGTAAAAATGGATAATATTGAACGTGCAAAACAGATCGAGCGTGCTGAAGAAAGGAAGCGTCTGATTTCAGGAGCTAAAGTTCTTGCATGGGGTGCTGAGAGAGGCTTATCGGAAGATGATCTCATCGATATCATCACAGACCCCCGTGCTCGTCAACAGGCACTGAAGTCTGGTGTTGTTTCTAAGCAAGCTGTACGTCGATTAATTGCACAGGCTCAACAGATTGAAGATATTGACAATTACGAGGTCGATCCTTTCGGTCAAGACCAAACTGAATACTATACATACGGTCCAGAAGATTATGTAAGTGAATATAACGACCAAGAGAATGCAAAGCTCAAAGAATTAAAGGCATACTTTGAAGATGAAAGCCCTAAAGCGAGGAAAGCACGTCAAAAACGTGATCCGCTGGGATATCAAGCAGTCAAAGAGGATTTAGGTGAAACATATGCCGATATCAATGATCGATATCGCAAAGTAGCGCCTCAAGGTGCCATGGATGCGCCCTTACAGCAAGCTTTACGGCTGCTTAACTCAAATATCGAACCTATTGGTGTATATACAGCACAGGGTGGCGTAATTCGCCGTCCTGGAGTCGATTTGATGAAATACAACAGTGCTCCTGTAGTGAGTCAGTACAATTTACTCACTCAATCTCCATCAGCAGCAGCGTTATCAGGATCAATTGAATTAAATGACGTAAGAGAGCAAGTAAAAGCTCAACAAAGTCTGGCTGAGCAACTTGTTAGAGCTGAACGTGATTCTAGGTTGTATAGTCCTGTCATTGCACAGCAAAATACTGATCAAGCTTATGCATTAAGTCAGCAAATTGGTCAAAGCTTTACAGCTGGAGGGGCAGGTGCCCTAGCAGACCAAAATATCGCCCGAATCCCTGTTTTACAGACATTGGGAGGAACAGGTGTGCTGTCGGGATTCAGCATGTACAGTACTGAACCAGTATTGAGTGCAGAAGACCTCTCCCCTGCTTATCAACTGGGAAATGTACCTGAAACACCGTTAACAACAGTCAATCATGCAGGTTTAGGTGCACTTGACTTTGTCGACACTTATAAGCAGGGCTTGAAGACTCAGGGGCGGGTAATTGGCAATTATCCCCAAGTAGACATCACCTTAGAGACAACGAACTTTATTAACAAGCTTAGGGACAATCCCACGATGCAACAGTTGGGCATCATTCCACAAGCTGAAAATATCAGGAGTGTTCATGGATTACAAGTACTGTTGGATCGCATTAATGCAACAAATATCAGGCCTGACGGTACTGTCAAATCTAAGTTTTTCACTTCAGTCCCTGTCGAAGGGCAGAAAAGGCCGAAAAACGTTTTTAACCAATTAGTTGGTGGAAATGAGTTGATGAATAAGCTTGATATGACAGGAGGAGAGCGAGAACGTCTGGCTACTGCATTATTCCAAATTGAAGCTGCACGGCGTAGTCCAGTCAACCAGGAAGCAAAAGCTGCTTATTCACGGAGAGATCCAAATAACAAACTGAGTTCTAGAAACAACTCTCAGATGATTGGTCCACAGCTTCCAGGTTCGAGGCGTCCAATCATTCCAGGACAAGAAAAATATTTCTTTGACGCAGCTGAGGCAATGTTGACTGATAGGCCGGATCTGGCAAGTAGAAGTGCAATGATTCAAGGTGCAGGGACCAGATCGAAAAAAGATTTTGCATCATCGTTTGGTCAGCTTAACGATCCACTTGCACAGACAAGGATGATTGGCCTTGACAAGGCTAATGAAGCACAACAGAGAACATACAAACTGCGTGGCAATTTCTATTCACCAACTGCAGATAAAACAAGAGAACGAGTACAAGGACCTCAGTTGGCTTTGGAGGGACTGAAGCCACGACCTGTGCGTCCTGAGGGGGTACGCCAAGTACAGCCTTTTGACTTCACTCGAGCTCGTGGACCGATCAGAGCTCGTGAGCATAATATGGCTCAGTTGGAAGAGACACGTCTAAACAGGTCGAACACAAAAAATCCTATGACTCGTGATGAGTACGTAGGAAGAGTCCAGGACACGCGTGAGAAACAGATTCAAAATTATGTAGCTCAGGTGAGAGAATCGCGTGATTTACAACGCCGTGCCAATTCGGCATCAGCAATTATTTCATCACTGCCACCAGCGGCACGTAGGTCTCGTTATCCGCGGGGGTCGGAAGTAAGAGATACACAGGTGAAACTAAATAGTGAAATTACGGAAGATCTACAGAACATGGCGGGACAAGCACCCGCAGATCCGAAAGTTCAGTTTGCTACAGGATATGGTGCTGAACTAGCGCAAGTGCAACAGGCTGCCTCTGCACAATCATCTGACATGCAGCTCTCGGATTTAATTCGGGGACTTCGTCAGCAACAAGCACCTGCATCAGGAGCCTCTGATATTCAGCAACAACGTCGGGTGTCTGATCAAGAGGATGCTGACTTTACAAGCCTTGTGCGTCGACTGAACCGTCGCAATATGCGCGGTAGAAAGCGTGCTGACTTCTATCGCCAACTCGGTTTAGATTTACCTTCTAATTAATAATCATGGCTAACTACACACCACAAGAGATCATTCAAGGTACACAGAATAAACGGGAGCGAGAAGAGACTCCCCAGAACTTTCATGGCAATAAAAAGCGCATGGCAGGAGAAATGGGAGAGTTTGCACTGCAGATGATGGGTAATCCTCAAGCCATTCAACAGAACAAGATGTGGATGGATGCCTTCGGTATGAGCAATCAAGGTATGCAGTGGAATCAAGCTAAAATGATGATGATGGGTGGTGGTGCGGCACCACAACAAGAGGGCGAATAAAATGCTTGGGTTAGCACGAACTATTCCTTACATCACAGGACTTTTACGAGGTAAAGGTGCTGTTGACAAAATCATGGCTGCAAAGAAAGCCACTCAGGCAGCACAGTCAGCAATGAATGCTGGTGTGGCGACCAGGGGCGGTGTGAAGAAGGGCCTGGACCTGCTTATCGGGGAAGAGCTGATGCGCAGGCCCGGACAGCTGGCCTTACGTGTTGGACCTGAAGCGGCTATCTCTGCAGTTAATGCAGCAGCAATGCCTGGTGACCCAATCGATAAAGGTCTGGCTTTCGGAACTGAGTTTGGGTTAAGTGCTTTGCCGGGCTTGGGTGTATCCCGAGCAGCCAAGCGTTTTGGCGCTAATGAAAACTGGCAAGCTGGATTGGACATGGTGGGCAGCTATGGAGGAGCCATGGCTTCGTATCCAGCTACTGATGCACTGCTTCGGATCAAGGGTGGCGGTATGACCCCCTACGACAAGTTGGCTCTCCAACAGCAGCAAGAGATGGAGGAGAGGATCCGCCAGCAGCTCATGGCTCAGTACGGACTGTCTCCCTACAGCGGAACAGACCCGTTCATGGTCGCTAACGGACTGTCGGCATGAACTTAGATGATCTAATTGGCAAAGAACGTAGTGCTCGACTGCAAAGCCAGGGACGTCGGTTGAAACAGGGTTTTAAAGACTCCTTCGGCGAGGGCCGTGAGGACGCCATCAAGGCCCTGCATCTGGCGAGGGAGCTGGAAGGTAAGGACGCCAACGCTGTCAGAGCGAGTTCCCTGTTAGGCACCACTCCCCTGTTCACCCGTACCAGGGATTTGCTTGGGATCTCCAACCCTGTGCATCGAGAGGTTCGGCGCAGCATGGGAATGGGACTGAGTGATGACCGAGCAGTCAAGACTGGTCAGATCATGGGAACCATCGCCAATGACTTGGTGAATGATTCCACCCGCTCGATCTGGTGGCTAATCAATGCGCCCCAGGCAACGGCGAACATCCTCAATGAGCTTGCCCTGAAGAGTGGGAATAAGAAGCTGTATTCAGCCAAGATGATTCGGGACAACTCCCGGTACAAGGATGGGATGAGTGTCCTGAAGACAGATCCCAAGACCGGTGAGGTCCTTAAGAACAACAGGCAGTTTGACGACGCTGTATCCGCTGGAGTCGTGGACTACAAGACAGGTCGCCTGAGGAAGGGCATCAGCGTGAAAAACGGTAAGTACTACCGGCGTGACTATGAGCCCACAGACGTCGCTGCATTGGGCATCCTCCCTGGTGCTGCGATCAACTTTGGTTTGGGACTGATGACTCCCACTGGTGGAGCCGAGGGTTATGAAGCCGCTATTCCTTCAGAAGCTGACCCGACCAAGACAGACAACGTGGTGGCAGAGGTCGCTCTGAAGTACTTCCTGGGTAGGACTGGCAACCTGCTTCCCTACGAAGAGTTCAAGAAGGTCCGCCCTGATGTCAGTAGAGGTGAGTACAACGCTTACAAGGCGTTCAAGTGGGACAAGGACACCGACCTGGACCTAAGTGATGGAGACTTCACCCTCCCAGCTGGAATCCTCAAAGGAACGACGGAAGGTATCCACGGACCTGAGATTCAGTTCCTGGGACGGAGCATGCCTCTGACAACTGCATTGATCCCATACGCCACCACAGTGGGTGGAACCGTTGCTGGTGTACGCAGCAAGCGTCCGATCCGCCAGGGCCTTCGTGGAGGGCTTGCAGGCTTCGTTGGAGGCCAGCTGTTAGGGCAAGGATTAGAAGCACTTCGTAGGAGCCGTAACATGGAAACAAGTGCTCCAGTTACACAAGCATTAGATCCAGAATCAACAACAGTGGGACTTTGATATGGCCTTACGATTAGCGACAGATATCTTTGATTTCTATCCTGATTCGCCTGATTACGATCAGATGAATTATGAAGCGATGAGAGAGGCGGCTAGGGATCGAATTGCGGACCGCAACAATGAATTGCGCCTAGATTTAGCTGAATTAGAAGCGGATATTAGTGCGATGAATACTGCAACGCGAATTGACAATATGGATGCTGCCTCTTCTGATGCACTGAGGAATGATTTTATTTCTGGAGCACTTTCCTTAGCAGGCGGAGTTGTAAGTGGAGGTGCTGATGCCGGTTGGTTTGATAAATTTGAGGTGGATCCGATTGGTTCACAAGGAAACCCATTTGGTTCCGTCTCTACTGATTCGTCAATCTTTGGTGTGCCAGGTGGGGCAGCGGTAGGGGGCGGAAGAGTACCATTAAATGGTTGATTGAAAGTTAAAATAAAGCAATAGGGAGGTTAACAATGGCCAGAAGCAAATACCCAAATAATTTTGACGGCAGCAAGTTTCGATTCGCACTCGCAGATAGTGGGGGTGAAGGTATTGCAGAAGCCGCAGGCCTGAGCACACTGCCTGAGGTGTTTTCCGGGGTAGAGAATCGAGGCACACCATGGGATGAATTCAATACTGAATTTTTAAAGCTCCAGGCTGCTGAAGAGCGAGCGATGGAAGAAGCTGACGCCAGAGAGGAAGCTGCACAGATCGCCTACGAACAGGCCAAGGAAAATAATGATAATCTCCTAGATCAAAGCGCAAAGGATCGGGACAGGTCGACTTGGGGGACTATTGGTAAGACTGCTCTGACATTTGCAGGAATCGCTGCTTCTACATTGATTCCAAGTGATGAGCGCACGAAGAACACCATTGAGAAACTGGATGACGCTTGCAAGCTACTGCGTGAACTACAGCCAGTAACCTTCTATTACAACGAAGAATTTTCAGAACGTCCTGAGAGGATGCATTACGGCTTTATCGCTCAGCAATATGCCCATGTAATGCCTGATCATACTTTTTACGATGAGAGCATTGGTAAACTATGTATAGATACCAGTGAGCTAATTGCAGTACTCGTAAGGGGATATCAGCAATTAGAAAACCGGATTCAGCGCCTAGAACTATCCCACACGATTCTTGGAGATAAATAATGTCAGCAGCGATTGTTAAGGCAGTTACAAGTGCAAATCGGGGCCGTGGATCCGCACTGCTTGAACTGATTAAACGTGGTCTTGCTAACGCGGATAAATACGTCTCAGGACTGGACTACAACCGTGGTGCTCAGATCCTCCTGGGCAATGACGCCAATGTCCAGCGGGGCCTGCGTCGTGGTACGGCTAAAGCCCTGGAAGCAGGTATGACCTTAGCGAACAAGACACCGTTCTATACCGCTACTCCTCAAGAGATCAAAGAAGCTGCTTATCGCACTGCGTTGGGTCAGACCTCCAGCAACATTCTCCGAGCAGCTCCTGCAACTGCAGCACTGGGAACAATGGCTCTAGGAGGCGCTGCACTTGATGCCATCACAGAGTCTGAGGAAGAGCGCAACCTGCGTATGGCACTGGAGTTACTCCAGAGGGGTTACTGATGGCTGGTCCAGCTATTGGTCTCCTGCCATTAGCAGGAAAAGTATTAGGTGGTCTCGGAACAGCATATACAGTTTACGAAGGAGCTAAAATGATTCCATATTTCACAGACCAAGATTCAGTTTTAAATGATTTAGCAGAAAAGGATGAAAGGAAAATTACAGGAAAAAGGGAGCTGAACTTATTAGACCAATTGCGAATAAAAACATCTGGTCTTGAAGATCAGTATGGCCAATACATGGTTCCAGAGCAATATGGCGGTATTGGCTTAAGTGAAGGGGATGCTATTGAACATCTTCTTGATGAAACAAAAGAAGCTGCCAATAAAAGGCTCTTCGACGCCGAGACAAAAAAGTTGGTAAGGAGAGCCGGAAGAGATGCTGAAGTAGCTGAAGCCGGACTAACAGAATATGATAAAAAAATACGAGGTCTGCAACAGCAGCTTGCTCAAGATCAAATTCATGGTCTAGCTGATGAACGACGGTTTAGGGCAGAAACATTCAATGAGCAAAAAGCCGCCAATGTAAGAGCCGCCGAAAGCAGGCTAGCGGAAATTCTCGCTCTTCAAGCAGGCAATGAAGGGAACCAAAATGTGGCATTAGCTGAGCTCGGCCTCCGTCAACAACAAAATGAAATTGCAAGAACAGAGCGATTACAAGACAAAGCAGCAGAACGTCGTCAGGCGATCTTCATGGCACTGATGAGCCTTATGAGCTGATCAGATCATTCCAGCAGGATACGGGGGGTTCTTGAGAGCGTCTTGATAGACGTTCCAAAGCTCCTCGATTTTTTTGACTGGTTGGTTGTAATAAGATGCACCACCTTTGTAAGGCAGGGATGCCCACTCAGGGGAGAAGCGAGTCATAACATCAGTGAAATCATTGATGTTATTAATAGGTGCAGTGGGATTTACGCCTCGACGGTTGGCCAGAAAATCGAACGCACGCTCCTGACTTTCAGGGCTGAAATCGCGGATCTCTGGATTAGCGCGAGTGATGTCATTCCATGTGGGCATCATGAATTGATAAGCACCCGCTGCTTCTGAGTTTTTGCCCCAAGGAGTTGGGTAAGGGTTATTGGGGTGTTGAGAGAAGTCATTAAGCAGACGAGGGTTGGAAGCGCTGTGTCCAAACATCACCCGGTAAGCATCTGGTCCACGCGTACCCTCAGCATGCTGTACTACCTGGGACAGTGCGTAACGATTGGGGTTAGTGAGATCAGGACCGGAAGTGTAATTGACAGTTTCGTAAGCGTTACCACCGCCAACTGGATAAAGCGATTGAGGCCCAACCTCATCTCCAATACTGACACCAAAGCCAGGTTTATTAGCGTCAGGGACAGTAGAAGGATTTTCCGGATCGAGCGGGTTATTTTTCATACTTTTGATATATGCGTCCAACTTTTGGTATTGGTCATCTAGAATTTGGTTTTTGGCAGCTGATTGATTCATAATTGCTGCACTGAGTTTTGAATAATCTAGTTCAGGAATCTCCTTATCCTTCCTAAATGCTTCAGAGACTGAATAGCCCGCCAGAGCGAGCTTTCCGGCAAACTTCTTCTGCCCTTCAATTGCTTGTCGATCTTTATCAAGAGCAAATTTGGTTTGCAGATTGTCAGCCTTGACCTCACCAAGCAGCTCTGCCTCAGTCAGCATGAGCTCATTACTCCTTTTAGCAACACGCTCTAAGGAAGCATTATTAGAAGCACTTAAAGCTTGGCGTGCGTAATTGGGAGTCCCACTGTCAACCACACGCTGCATATTTACTGCATCTTCACCAGCCTCTTGTGCAGCACGCACATATCCACGAGGTGAAGCACTTTCAGCTAGAGCAAAACGATACATCTATATCTACCTATACTTTCTTAATTGTAGAATGAATAAAGAGTAAGACTATTAGAAGATGGCTTCCCTTCAGTATCAAGAAGCATTAGATCGTGTTGACAATTACAAGAGAGGTAATGCAGTCAATACTCGTGAAGCCACAGATAATAATTTCATCCCTGCCGAGAGTTCTAGTGAACCGAGTAGTCAAAAACCACCGCCACCAGAATCATCTAAGGAAGCTTTAAGTAGTTCTGCTGGAACGACTGCACAGACAGGGCAGACCCAAGGAAGCACAGGTGCGTTTGGCGGAGTGACAAATTATGGTCAAATTTCAGAGCAATTCCAGAACTGGAATCCAACCAGTGACTGGGGCAAGAGTATGCAAGCGACATACATGATGAATACGCTGCAGAGTTACAACGATATGCAGCAGGCACAGTCAATGGCTTTTACAAATGCCGGTATCCAAATGGATATGATGACTGCCCAGTCAGCACTAGAGTTAGCAAATAAAAGTGCACTGTTGAACGAGGAACAGAAGGCAGCTCTCAACATGATGGGAGCCCAGTTCGATTATGAGTCACGGTTTGCTCAGGACGAATACAACCGTGATGTTGGTAAAGCTACCTTAGGTACTGACTTGCAGATTCAATTGATGCAAGCTCAAGGTGATCAAACCCGGGCAAATTATCAAGTCCAGGGTTACGAGCAGCGAATGGCTGATATGGAGCGTGGTAATCAAACTCGGTTAACGCAAGCTCAAGCCAACATCGAATCGCAGCAGCAGGCAGCACAAGCAAATGAACTTGGGAAAGACGCTGCTGCATTCCAGCAAGGCCTCCAGAAAGATTCAGCTGGCTACATGCAAGGTCTGCAGAAGGACAGTGCGCAGTTCCAACAGGCACTGAATAAAGATTCTGCGGCCTTTAATCAAGCGTTGGGTAAAGACACGGCTGGTTATCAAAGTGGGTTACGAAAGGACGAAGCGAGCTATGGAAGCGGTCTGCGTAAGGATGAAGCTCAATTCGGTAGTGGTATTCGGAAGGATGAAGCTCAATACGGCAGTGGTATTCGGAAGGATGAGGCATTATTCGGTAGTGACATCCGTAAGACAGAACTAACACTGGAAAGTGACCTGCGAATGAAAGAAGCTGACTTTGGGAATCGTCTTGAAGCGCGTACTCGCGCAGATCAGGCTAAGCGCTCTGTTGGTCGTGCACGAGGTTTCTAATGACGACTAAAGCAAAACAGAACTCAAAAGTATATCTAAGTGTTGTTGATAACTGGTTAGATACACTACCAGCTGCTGATAGTGAGGACTTCAAGGAGTTTGCTGAAGTCACTCCCTCAGTAATTGAGATCTGGGTATATGCAGGTATCCTTGGCTTTAGTGGTGGATTCAATGATTTGGCCAGATGGGTCAAAATGAAATATAAGAAGCTTAATCGCCGTGAGATACTTAATAGCGAAATTGCAGCATTGCATTCCGATATCCAGGACTTACGAATGGCAA
>VMBT01000763.1_pt1 | contig 18609 bp, 19 predicted proteins | sample 4404301 | NCBI WGS metagenome assembly VMBT01 (sample SAMN12238535, study PRJNA552566) | marine metagenome | isolation source: Coastal seawater | place: USA: coastal Georgia, Sapelo Island | collected 2008-08/2009-08
AGACTTCAATTAAATTATCAAGAAAATGGGGATACTTAAAAAAGAAAGTTGATGAAAATCAAGCAAAAATTGTTGTTTGTAACAATAATTTTCATGGAAGGACAACAACTGTAATTTCATTTTCTACTGACCCTGGATCTAAAGATTTTTTTGGCCCTCATACACCTGGATTTATTCACATACCTCATGGAGAAATTAGTGCTTTGGAAAATGAATTTAAAAAAGATAAAAATATAGTAGCATTTTTGGTTGAACCTATTCAAGGTGAAGCAGGTGTTAATGTGCCTGAACCTGAATACTTAAAAAAAGTCAGAAGCTTGTGTTCAGAATATAATGTCCTTATGATTGCTGATGAAATTCAGACTGGTCTTGGTAGGACTGGATCTTTGCTTGCATCTTGTGGTAATTGTAGCTGTGAATCTTCCTGTGAGCAGCAATCAACTTATGTTAGACCAGATATATTAATTCTTGCAAAAGCATTGAGCGGAGGAACTTATCCTATATCAGCTGTTCTGTGTGACTCTGAAATAATGGAAGTTATTCAGCCTGGCCAACATGGTAGTACTTTCGGTGGAAATCCTTTTGCAGCAAGTATTGCAAAGAAGGCTCTTGAAATAATAATTGATGAAAAATTAGCTCAAAATGCAAGAGTTCTTGGTGAAATATTTAGATCCGAAATGAATAAATATATCAAATCAAGTAAAATAGTTAAACTAGTTAGAGGTAAGGGGTTATTAAATGCAATTGTAATAAACGATTCTGAAGACAGTCAAACTGCTTGGAATATTTGTCTTAAGCTAAGAGACAATGGTTTACTCGCTAAACCTACCCATGGAAATGTCATAAGGTTCGCACCTCCTCTTGTTATGACTGAAGATCAATTGTATGACTGTGTTAGTATCATAACTTCAACAATTAAAGAATTTGAATAAAAGTATATGAAAGTATATTTTGACAATGCAGCAACTACAAAAGTGAGAGATGAGGTGGTTGATGAAATCTCTGATGTTTTAAAAAACTGTTTTGGAAATCCATCTTCTACTCATTCTTATGGAAGATCAGCTAAATCATATATTGAAACATCTAGAAAATCAATTGCTAAAATTTTAAATTGTGAACCAGGAGAAATCATTTTTAATTCAGGTGGTACAGAGTCTGACAACTCAATACTCAAATGTGCTGTTAAAGACCTTGGAGTTAAACATGTAATATCATCAAAAATTGAACACCATGCAATAACTCATACTCTTGAAGAAATTGAAAGTAAAGATGTAAAAGTGCATTATGTTAGCCTAAAGGATGAAGGAGAGGTCGATATAGAGGACCTTGAAAGTATATTAAAATCAAATAAAGAGCCTAAGCTTGTATCGTTAATGTATATAAATAATGAGATTGGTAACATTCTTGATGTAAAATCAGTTTCAGAATTATGTAGTAAACATAATGCCTATTTTCATTCTGATGCAGTTCAAGCTGTTGGGCACTATCCAATTGATTTAAGTTCATTAAATATTGATTTTTTATCATCTGCTGGTCATAAATTCCATGGTCCCAAAGGTGTTGGTTTTACATATATAAATAAATCAACAAAAATTAAATCTTTTATTTGTGGTGGTCCTCAAGAGAGGGGACTTAGAGCAGGTACTGAGTCTGTTCATAACATTGTTGGTATGACCAAAGCTCTAGAGATCTCTATTCAAAACTTAGATAAAGAAATTGAGCATGTTAAATCAATCAAAAGACATATGATTGAAAAACTTAATGATCTTTTCCCCGATATTCACTACAATGGAATGTCTGGAGATCTAGAAAAAAGTACATATACTGTATTAAATGTTTGCTTTCCTATATCTAATGATAAAGCTTCAATGCTCGATTTTCATCTTGACTTGAAAGGTATAGCATGCTCTAAAGGAAGTGCATGTCAATCAGGTAGTTCAAGTGGATCGCATGTTCTTAATGAAATACAAAATGAAAAGTTCAAGAACCTACCATCTATAAGATTTTCATTCTCTCATAATAATTCAATAGAAGAAGTTAATTATTTAATCGAAACCCTTCAAGACTTTATAAATAGCTAGTAATAAATTTTAGTATTGTAGGTCTGTTTATTACCTACACCATCCTCAAATTCAATTAATAAATCATTTTCTCCATCTTCAATAACTGAATCGGATAAATCATGGAAAATTAAATTTTGCTTAGGTTCATATTCAAACAATGCCCATTTTCCATTTATATGCGCTTTATAGTTTTTAATTCCAGATTTATCATCTTTTATCCTTAGTCTAAGTGTTTTATTGGACTTAACGTTTGATTTATTTTTAAAATTTATCGGTCTAATTTCTGGTAATATAGAATCTCTTGAGATAATGTACCTTCCCAATGATGAAGTATTGGCTGTAATATATGAATCATTAATCTTAGAGCTTATATAATTAATCTTGTTGTTCACAATTTTACCAATAAAAGTTTGACTTAAGCTAAGCGAATCTATATTTTCATTAATAGGTATTTTTAATTTAATTGAAGATCGAAAAGGAGTTATTTCATCACCTAAATCAATAGTATCATCCTTAGAAGTTATATTAAGAAGCACATCTTCATAGAACGTATTCTTATTAATTTCAACAACTGATTCCCCCTTATTAATAACATATTTTTGATTGGTCAATATTTCAATTCCATTTAACGGTTTATTGGATTTTAGTGTATCAGCGCTTATAATTTTAAATTCAAGATAAGATGAATTGTTGTTCCAATCTGTTACTTTAATATTTACTTTACTATTAATAATCTCATTAGATTTAATAATACCATTAAAGTCATTTGTTTTTAAAAATGACAAATTAGACCTAGGAGGTATATAAACCTTTAAAACCCTTCTATTATTTTTAACTAGAGATAAATAATCATACATAAGTTTTTTATAATGATTTTCACTAAACTTAATTCTATCCATACTATAAGAAAACTTCTTAATTGAATCAATTAGAAGTTCAACTTTGTACACACCATTTCTGTTAAATAAGTTTTTGTACTGTATATCATAAATATCTATACCAAATCCTATATCTCCATTAAAGATTATATTATCAGCAACATAAGTTGAATCATTAGTTTTAGATATCCTGATTCTTTTAGGTAAATCTCTAATAAGAGTATTGTTTTCATTAATAGTATATAGGCCTCTAATTATTGGTCTTTCAAGATCTTCATATGTATAATTAAACATCAGTGGATTTAAAGCATCTTGAGAATTAGTATCTCGTATTTCAAAATGTAAATGAGCACCAAATGATCTTCCAGTATTTCCTGAGTAACCTAGTAACTCTCCTCTTTTAACTTGTATTTGATCTTTTTTTGGAAACTTTTTTACTGTGTAAGATTTAGATCTATATTGTTCAGATTTAATATATTTCTCAATGTCTGGGCTAAATCTACTCAAATGAGCATATACAGAGCTATAACCGTTTGGATGAGTTATATAAACTACCTTTCCATATCCACTAGGACTAACTTCAATTCTAGAAATATATCCATCTTCTATGCTAAAAATGTTTATTCCTTCACCACCCTTAAAATCAATGCCAGTATGAAATCTAGATCTAAATTCTCCAAATGTTCCCGATAGATTAAATGGAGCATCTATAGGTGGATGAAAGTCAACTTCTTGTGAGTGAATAACAATAGATGAAAAAAGAACCAATAATTTGGTTAATAATTTTTGAAAAAACCTCATTCCATTTCAAATTTAAATTAAGATTTTTATAAATTGAAATCATTAAAATAATATTTATCTAATATGCTAGTAAATAACTTAAACTCTTTAAATGAAAAACTCAATACTTTATTAGCTAAACTAAATGAACTAAAAAAGTTAAATCAAGAACTTGAGAGTAAGAATGAATATCTGGCAAAATCAAATAAAGATCTAGAGAATAAAATAAAAGTTATACAAGCAAAAGAGAAACAACTTAAGTTAGTTAGTGCTATATCTGATGATACTGAAAATAAACAATATTTTAAAAATAAGATTGACTATTTAATTCAAGAAATTGACTATTGCATTGACAGAATTTCAGTTTAAAATTTTATGGAAAACGATAGTATAAAAATAAAGCTAAATATAGGTGATAGATTATATCCCCTTACAGTTGAAAGATCTCAAGAATTCTATTTTAGAGAAGCGGCAAAGCTTATTGAAAAAACTATTAAAAATCTTGAAGAAAACTATTCAGTTAGAGATAAACAGGATCTACTAGCTATGAGTTGTATACAATTTGCTGCAAAAAGTCTTCAAAATAAATCCAAGTCAAATGACTCAGATATTGAATTAGAAAAAATGGTATTAAAAATGATAAATAATATTGATAATTCAATTTAAACTTCATACATTTAACTTAACCTGTATGAGTGATTTTTGGTAAACTCAACGAGTATTAAATTAAGAAAGGTGAGTTTAAATGCTAAAGCAAGCTATCTTGAATAGATCCTTGAATATTTGATTAGCCTTAATCCTGTTTTTTTAGGAGTTTACGCAATCGCACTCTCATACAGGTTTATTTATGTTAAGAGGTTTCCTTCCTCATCCCATTTTGCAGTTTCGTTTCTTTTTGATTGATCAACACACTTGGATATCCATTCTTCATCATATGATACAGAATGTTTTTTTAATACTTCATCGGGTACTCCATCCCAAACATTAGGTATGTTTCCTTTATAACCTAGGTCTTTCATCCCTACCTCTGATGTAAACCAACCTGTCACAACAAAGTATCTGTATGTCGCAAAAAAGCTAGCAGCCTCTGAAAGTTCATCGCTAATATTATCTTGATAGGAAATTTTATCAAAAACTGTTTTAATCTCATCCTCAGAACATTCAAGAATGGTTTTGCCAAATTCTTTTTGAAATAATTCATCTAAAACAGTTAATCCTTTTCTTAAAACATTTTCTCCATAATTATTATGTGCTGGTGTACTCCAATCTTTTGCAATGAACTCAATCATCTCAACAACTCCTGCATCTTTAATATCACCAAACTCATTAGGAGGAACAATAATATTTGCAATTCTTTCAATGGTACTTAGCTCATTATCATTAAAAAATACTGAGTTCAAGAATTTCTCATCTCTACTTTTTTCATAAGCTGTCCTCCCATATTGGTATTCCCAAACTTTATTGGCTATATTTTCACCTTCTGGAGTTATACAGCTTTCCAGTGTTATTGAAGTTCCAATAGCTGAAAGTAAAATGGTTTTAATGCTATCTCTTCTCTTCATTATATGTTTTGTTTTTTTAATTCTGAAATTATATGCTCAGAAGTTCTCCATGCTAGTGCCATGATTGTCCATGTTGGGTTTTTATCACCTTTAAAAACAAATGGCCCTGCATCTACAACATATACATTATCCACATCATGAAGACGCTCATACTTATTTACAACAGATGTGTTAGGGTTATTACCCATTCTTGTTGTTCCAACCTCGTGAATAATTGACCCTGGAGTAGAAATACCATAATTTTGATCTTTTCCTGGCTTATCTCCTAATATAATACCATCCATATTATAAGCTAATTCTTCATAAGTGTCTTGTGCATGTTTTGCCTGTTTTAGTTCAGAATCAGACCAATTATATTTAAACTTTAATACAGGTATACCAAACTTATCTTTCTTATCATTATCTATTTCACAATAATTATTAACATTAGGTAAAGCACCACCTCTAGTTTCTAAAGAAATTGTTGATCCCCAATATTTTTTTACATCTTTTCTGATTTGATCTCCATATCCACCAACTCTTAACCCAAAAAACTTATTAAAATCATTTGGTATATATCCACCAACTCCAAACTGAGGCATTCCTAAATTTCTGTAGGAGGTTTCAATATGATATCCCAGAGGAAAATCAAGTTTTTTATCATGTAACCACCATGGAGTATAAACATGAGCTCCACCAACTCCATCTTCATTATATGTTTCCCTATTCATAAGTTCAGGGATAAAGATTTGTTTTGAAGTACCAACTGTGTCTTGTAAATATTTTCCTATTAAACCACTACTATTTCCTAGACCATTTGGATGCGCACTGCTTTTTGAATTTAACAGAATTCTTGCACTGCTACATGATGATGCTCCAAGTATTACTAGTTTGGATTCTAATTTATACTCCTTACCATTCTTTTTGTTTATGTATGATATTCCAGTTGCCCTTCCATTTTTATCAGTAGTTATTTCTCTAACCATTGAATCAGTATAAAGATCTACAAAACCACCTTTCAGAGAAGGAATAACATAACATGAGCTAGCTGAGAAGTCACCATATACAGAGCATGATCTTTCACATTGACCACAGTAAAAACAGAGACCTCTTTCATTGTTAATTCTTTTTGTAAGTACTGAGAGTCTTGAAGGAATTACATTTATTCCAGCTTTCTTAGCACCTTTGATATAATAAAGTTCATGTAGACGTGGTTTTGGAGGTGGAAGAAAAAAACCGTCTGGATCGTTTGGTAGATTTTCTTTTGTGCCAAATACACCAATCAATTTATCTAATTTGTCATAATATGGTTTGATATCTTCATATGAAATTGGCCAATTTTGATCAATACCATAACTATCCTTACACTTAAAATCCTTAGGCCCTAATCTAGATGCAATTCTTCCCCAGTGATTTGTTCTACCTCCAAGCATTCTTGATCTCCACCACATGAAATTTGTATTCTCCTTGGATGAATATGGCTCGCCATCAACTTTCCAATCTCCGTATGACATATGAAAGTCCCCAAATCTTCTTGTAACAGACGACCCTCTTCTTGGAGATTCCCAAGTCCATTTTAATTGAGTTTGTTGCTTAGGATCTGCAGGATCAAAATATGGTCCAGCTTCAATTAGGGCAATATTCAAGCCAGCATCAGATAAGATTTTTGTTGCCATACCACCAGCAGCTCCTGAACCTACAATAATGGCATCATATTTCTTTTTTGTATTCAAAATCTCCATAAACTACTCGAAATTTAATTATTTTTAATTTAAACTCTTAAGTAATAATTATAAAATATGATTATTGAAATATGTGCAACATCAATAGAGTCAATTCTAAATGCTCAAAATGCTGGAGCACATAGATTAGAATTATGTCAAAATTACAGCATAGGTGGAGTAACTCCATCAGAACAATTTCTTAATGAGGCTATAAATATTTCATCACTGCCAATAAATGTATTGATAAGACCTAAAGGAGGTGATTTTATCTTTAATGATCAAGAATATAATTTTATGATTGATAAAATCAACTTGTTTAAAACTTACGATGTTAAAGGGTTTGTTATAGGGTTTATGGAAAAAGATAGAAGTTTAAACTCTGATATTTTATCAGAGTTCAGAAAAATCACAAAGGGTTTCGAATTAACATTTCATAGGGCATTTGATTTCCTTACTAATCAAGAAGAATCTCTTGAATTATTAATAGAAAAAGATTTTAATAGAATACTATGTTCAGGTCATGAATTAAGTGCAGAAAAAGGGTTAGAAAATCTCATAAATTATAATAAAATTTCAAATGGTAGAATAACAATAATGCCAGGTGGTGGAGTTAGCTTGAATAATTTCCAAAAATTTAAAAGTTCAGGCTTTAATGAGATTCATCTATCTGCAATAAACCTTAATGATTCACCTCATTCTAATTTTAATATTATAAGAGAAATTGTTGAGTTGAGTAAATAATAAAGTGTTATTTTTGAAAAAAAATTAATATGGCTTTTGATATTAATGTAATTAAGCGAGTATATTCAGAAATGTCGGTTAAAATCGATAAAGCTAGGAAGCTTTTAGGAAGACCTATGACATTATCAGAAAAAATTCTTTATTCGCATCTATGGGATGGAAATAATGAAAAAATTTTTAAAAGAGGATCAGATTATGTTGATTTTGGACCAGATAGAGTTACATGTCAAGATGCAACAGCTCAAATGGCTCTTCTTCAATTTATGCAGGCGGGAAAAGAAAAAGTTGCTGTTCCAACTACTGTTCATTGTGATCATTTAATTCTTGCACAATCTGGTGCTCAAAAAGATTTACAAAATGCTAATAAAGTTAGTTCTGAAGTGTTTAATTTTTTGGAATCTGTTTCAAGGAAATTTGGAATAGGATTTTGGAAGCCAGGAGCTGGAATTATTCACCAAGTAATACTTGAAAACTATGCTTTTCCAGGAGGTATGATGATAGGTACTGATTCACATACAGTAAATGCAGGAGGACTTGGTATGGTAGCTATTGGAGTAGGTGGTGCCGATGCTGTAGATGTAATGGCTGGAATGCCATGGGAATTAAAATTTCCTAAATTGATAGGAGTAAAGTTAACGGGTAATCTTAATGGTTGGACTTCAGCCAAGGATGTTATACTTAAAGTTGCAGGAATTTTAACTGTAAAAGGTGGAACTGGTTATATAATAGAGTATTTTGGAGATGGTGCTGAATCTCTATCGTGTACTGGTAAAGGAACAATTTGTAATATGGGTGCTGAGGTTGGAGCTACAACATCCATTTTTGCCTATGATGATTCAATGGAAAGGTATCTTATTTCAACAGACAGGCAAGATGTAGTTGAAGCTGCAAGTATTATCAAGCACGAATTAAGATCTGATGATGAAGTCTATAAAAATCCAGAGAAATATTATGACCAAATCATTGAAATTGATCTAGATAAATTATCTCCTCACATAAATGGACCTTTTACTCCAGATCTAGCTACACCAGTTAGTGAGATGAAGGCTAAAGTTGAATCTGAAGGTTGGCCTAATGAAATTCAATGGGGCTTGATAGGATCTTGTACAAACTCATCCTATGAAGATTTATCAAGAGCTGCGTCAATTGCAAAACAAGCACTAGATAATAAAATAAAAATCAAATCTAAACTTGGAATCAATCCTGGATCTGAACAAGTAAGATATACAGCTGAAAGAGATGGGATTATTGATATTTTTGAAAAACTTGAAAGTAAAATCTTTACTAATGCATGTGGACCGTGTATTGGACAATGGAATAGGGAAGGTGAAGATAAATCTGAAAAGAATTCTATAATACACTCTTTTAATAGAAACTTTGCAAAAAGGGCTGATGGTAACCCGAACACTCATGCATTTGTTTCATCTCCTGAAATGGTGATGGCAGTTGCTCTTTCAGGTAAACTTGACTTTAACCCTTTGACAGATAAGCTAATGAATGAGGACGGTGAAGAAATTATTCTCAGACCACCAATTGGCGATGAGTTACCTTCTAAAGGTTTTGCATGTGAAGATAATGGGTATATAGAGCCTCCTATTGATGGTAAAGACATTGAAATTATAATTAATCCTGAATCTCAAAGGCTTCAAAAACTTGAACCTTTTCTTCCTTGGGATGGAAAAAATATAATGAATGCAAGGCTGCTTATTAAAGCTCACGGTAAGTGTACGACAGATCATATTTCTATGGCCGGTCCATGGTTAAGATATAGAGGCCACCTTGACAATATATCGGATAACTGCTTAATTGGAGCAGTTAACCACTTCAATATGAAAACTAACAGTGTTAAGAATTTAATCACAGGTGATTATGGTCCTGTTCCTGAGACTCAAAGATTTTATAAGAAAAATGATATTGATACAATTGTTGTAGGCGATCATAATTATGGAGAAGGCTCATCTAGAGAACATGCTGCAATGGAGCCAAGACATCTTGGAATTAAGGTAGTTATAGTTAAGTCTTTTGCAAGAATCCATGAGACCAATTTAAAAAAGCAAGGGATGCTTGCACTAACTTTTGACAATGAATCTGACTATGATAAAATACAAGAAGACGATACTTTTAACTTTATAGATTTAGAGTCATTCTCTCCTGGTAATCAATTAAGTTTAGAAATAGTTCACAAAGATCAATCAAAAGAAGTCATAAAACTTAACCATACCTTTAACTCTCAACAAATAGAGTGGTATAAAAATGGTTCTGCGCTAAATTTAATTAAAGCAAATAATTTGTAATGAAAGATTTGAAATATTTAATGTCATATTCAATTGCTTTTATGGCATTCATAGGTATTTCAATTGGAGGTTTCTATAATTATTTAGCTGTTATTTACACATTTGTTTTCATACCTCTATTGGAAGTGCTTGTTAAAAGAAGTGATGAAAAATATACAGAACAAGAAAAAGCAAATAGACTTCTAGATCCTTTTTTTGATATTCTTTTATACTTAAATATTCCGATTGTTTTTGGAATTTTCTTTTTCTCACTTGATAAGTTAACTTTGACTACTTCAATTTCGGATATTGTAGGTATAATTCTATCTGCAAGTATAGTTATGGCTACTAATGGAATTAATGTAGGTCATGAGCTCGGTCATAGAAGGTCATTATTTGCTAGAACCTGCTCAAAACTTCTATATCTTCCATGTCAATATATGCACTTTTACATTGAGCATAACTTTGGACACCATATAAATGTTGCAACCCCAGAGGATCCTGCTACAGCAAGATATAAGCAAAACCTCTATAGTTTTTGGATAACATCAGTTTTTAGAACATATATAAGTGCTTGGAAAATTCAGTTAAGACTTTTGAAAGTTTCTAAAAGAAGTTTTTTTTCAATTAGAAATGATATGATCTTCTATACATTATTTCAACTTTTATTTATAGCTCTGATTTATTATTACTTTGGACTTTACATTACTTTGTTATCTATTTTAATGTCTGTAATTTCATTTCTTTTTTTAGAGACAATCAATTATGTTGAGCATTATGGTCTTTTGAGAAAAAAAGAGTCTAATGGAAGATATGAGAGGGTAAAGCCTCATCACTCTTGGAATTCAAATCACACAATTGGAAGAATTGTATTGTATGAGCTAACTAGACATAGTGATCATCACTTTAAGTCTTCAAAAAAATATCAAGTATTAGAATCCTTAGATGAATGTCCTCATTTACCCTATGGATATCCAACGTCAATTTTATTATCACTTATTCCACCAATATGGTTTAGTGTAATGAATCCATTGGTTAGAGTTCACATGGGTTATTCTGACTAATCAATTATGTGGCCAACTTTACAAACATGATAATCCATAATGGTTATTAGCTGTCTGTAGGACAAGGAATGTATCTAATACCTGGAAAAGATCTTTTGAACATTCTATCCTTAGCTTCTATAAAACCATTTATATCAATATCACTTCTTGTACTTGAGGGATACATTATATCAGATGGACTTGAACTGTGTTCATATTTATATACATCATGACCAAATTCATGATACATAATCCAAAGTCTTTGTAAAAGGTTTTTCTCAGTCCATTCGTTATACAATACACCAACATTAACAATAGCATCATTGCAATATCCAGAGAAAGTAGAGTATGCAATATGATCAGGTGTTACACCCTGTGAAATTTGAGCAGCAGTTCTGTATTCAAAAAAAATGTTTAATTGAGAATGTTGTTCATCAAAGTCCTGACCTCTAGTACACTTGACATCAGCAACAAATTTATCCCAATACTGCATTAAATCGTCTTGGTTTGTTGTTTTTGGATCTAAAACGTCACTATAACTAACACAGCTGTATAATTGTTCAAACTCTTCTTCAATGATCAAATCATCTGAGTCTAATTCATTTGACTTTGAGCAAGCTAAAACTAGAGTTAAGCTAATACCGATATAAAGAGTTTTATTTAACATTATAAATTTTTGTAGCGAGAGGGAGATTTGAACTCCCGACCTCCGGGTTATGAATCCGACGCTCTCACCAACTGAGCTACCTCGCCAAATTTAAGAAATGCAAATATATGAAACAAATATCAACATTGTGAAGCTAAAAATTTGTTTATTAACGTAAATACTAACTTTTTTTAATATATTGATTGCAATTTAAATCCAATGAGTCAAAAGAAAGAATTTGTTTTAGAATATGATTTTCAATCATCTCCACAATTATTGTTCCAGTACTTGTCAACTCCATCTGGACTCTCAGAGTGGTTTTCTGATGATGTAAACTACAGGGGGGAAAAATATACTTTTTTTTGGGGTGAATCAGAAGAGTATGCAAGAGTTTTATCTAAGAAACAAAATGAAAAGATTAGGTTTCAATGGATAAATGGAGAATCAGATGAAGAGGACTATTTTTTTGAATTCAGAATTCAAATGGATGAAATTACTAAAGATGTCTCCTTAATAGTTACTGATTTCTCTGATGAAGAAGAAATTGAAGAAGCAAAGTTGTTATGGGATAGTCTTATTTCAGATTTAAAGCAAGTCTTGGGATCTTCTTAATTTAAAGAAATATCGTCAGGCGAGTTTGACCAAATTTTATATTTATTATCAAGCTCATTAATAATTTTGTTCCAGCTGTTTTTGTTTCCTAAATCAAAAATATCCTTATCCAGACTATCAATTACTATCCAGCTATTGCTTTCAATCTCATCATTTAACTGTTCTGTTTCCCAACCAGAATATCCCTGAAAAAAAATGACATCTTCTAAATCAATTTTACCTGCTTCCACTTTGTCAATAATTAGTTGCACATCATTACCCCAATAAAGGTTGTCATCAATTACAAGACTCTCGTTGTATATATTATGATTTCTAATTATATAAAATGTATGTTCAGATACTGGACCACCAAAGTTGAATTCATACTTCTTTCCAAAGGAATTGTTTTTATTTTTTATTAGAAAGAGACCTCCTGGTCTATTTAAAATAAAACCAGTATGACCCTCATCAGTTTCATCTACTATCAATATAATAGATTTATAAAATATCATATCACTTAGTAAACTTGGTGATGAAATTAAAATTTTGCCTTTCATAATAAAAAAAAGAGCTTCAAAATGAAGCTCTTTTACACATTTTTTAAATGAATTTAAAACTTAGTTCACTGAGCTTGATAGTTCAGCTCCAGCTTTAAATTTAACAACTTTTTTAGCTGGAATTTTAATTGTTGCACCAGTTTGTGGGTTTCTACCGTCTCTTGCAGCTCTTTGAGAAACTGACCAAGATCCGAAACCAACTAGTGAAACTCTTCCACCACCTTGTAAAGTTGAACTTACACTCCCTAGAAAAGATTCTAGAGCTTTTTTCGCTGATGCTTTAGAAATACCAGCGTCAGCTGCCATAGCATCAATTAATTCTGATTTGTTCATATCACTTAATTTTAATGTTTAAATAAAGATATATGTTTATAGGTAAGTCCCAATAAATAAGGCCTTAAAACTCAATTTTTGTTAATAAATATGCAGTTTTTGTTGATAATATGCCTGTTTTTGCTAGTAAACACGGGAATTTTCATCAAATTTATATCCATTTAGAAGATCTTTTGCCAGCATCTCTTTTTTGTTCTCCAGCTGAATTTTGATACAGTTTATAATCCCATCTTTTAAATTAATATGTATTTCATCTTTCATAACTAATACTTTTCCAATAGATAATTCACTATAATTGCTTCTACTCAATAAACTTGCTTTTAAAATCTTTAGTCTTATTTCTTTATCTCCATTTTTTAAAGTTGTCCAAGCTCCAGGTCTAGGCGATAAACCTCTAATCATTCCATGGATTTTATCTTTGTTGTCATTCCAGTTAATTCTTGTATTTATTGAATTTAACTTAGGAGCTTTATTAAAATCTTTTCTTTTATCTTGCTTTTGAATTTTAGCTTTACCGCTAGCAACAATCTTAATCGTCTTTAACAAAACCTCGGAACCAATAACTGACAGTCTATTATATAGACTTTTAAAATCATCATCATCATTTATTAAAATTTCTTGTTTTAGTATAATATCTCCATGATCAATTTTTTCATTAATAAAAAATGTTGTAACACCTGTAATTCTCTCATTATTTATTAAAACCCAATTAATTGGTGCAGCTCCTCTATAGTCAGGAAGAAGAGACGCATGAAGATTGATTGTGCCAAGTGCTGGTATCGAAAATACTTCTTTTGGCAATTTTTTAAATGCAACTACAATAAATAATTCAGCACCTAAAGATGAAATTTCATCTAAAAAATCGTCATTTGTGAGGTTCTCTGGTTGTTTAACTGGGATATTATTATTAGATGAAAACCTTTTAACTTCACTTTCATTAATTTTCAACCCTCTCCCTGATTTTTTATCTGGAGACGTAACAACACATAAAACATTAAAGTTGTCATTAATTACTTTTAATGATTTTACTGCAAAATCTGGAGTTCCAAAAAAAATTATTTTTGTTTTTTTCATTAAATATTTCTCATAATAAATTCTACTCTTTCTTTAACACTAATATTTGGAACTTCAACACTTAAGATTGAAGATTCATCATAAATTTGAAATATAAATGGAGAAATTTTCATTGCTTCTTCGTATTCCTCAATTCTATTATCATCTTTGGTGTATATCTCTTTCCAAGATGGAAAAATAAAGACCATATCATACTTATAATTTTTTAGTAATTTTTCCCAATAATCAGTTGATTGATTTATGGATCTTAAGTATGCAGTAATCTCATGTACACCTCTATCATAAAAAATAATATCATTTTTACATGGAATATCTATAGCATAATTATAATCACTATCTCTCTTTGCAAGGATTTCGTTGCTAATTTTAATTGGGTCTAATTTAAAACTTGAGCCCTTCAAACTATAATCTGATAGAATATCTCTAGCAGCTTCATCAAAGCAAACAAAACCTAATTCCTTAAGTTCATTTAAGACTGAGGTCTTTCCTGTACTTGGCCCTCCAGCTAAAACAATTCTTTTATTATTTTTCTCATTTAACATACCAGACAAATGATTGATTATATTTGCATCACATTACAAAATTAATTGCCTTGTCTAATAAAAGCACTAAATCCGAAGATTTTTATTCAAGATTTAAAGATCAGCTTCTTGAATCTCAGGACTGGCCTGGTATTTACATATTTAAATTCATTGTTAAAGACAAGAGTAAAGAATATGATCAGTTAAAAAAATATCTAAATAATTACGAAGGAAAAAAATCTTTAAAATCCTCCTCAAATAATAAATTTTTGAGCTTGACGTTTGAATACTATGCAGATTCACCTGTTGATGTGATTAATATATATAAGGGTATAGAGAATATAGATAATATAATTAGCCTTTAGTTTGGTAATTAATTTCTTAAATTGCGAGATATGAATTCATTAGAATATAATACTGAAAGAAAAAAGCTTATTATACCAGAATATGGGAGACATGTTCATCAAATGGTTGACCAAGCAGTTTTGGTTAAAGATAAAGAGGAGAGGAATAAAATGGCTAAGGCAATAATCGGTGTAATGGGTAATCTAAACCCCCATCTAAGAGATGTTCCAGATTTTCAACATAAACTTTGGGCTCAACTATTTATAATGTCAGATTTTCAGCTTGATGTAGATAGTCCGTTTGAAAAACCTTTAGAGGATATCTATAAAAATAGCAAACCTAATAAACTTAATTATCCGCAAAGTCATCCCAAATATCGTTTCTACGGAAATAATATTAAAAAAATGATTGATATAGCTATTGGATGGGAGGATGGAGATTTAAAAAACAAACTCGTTTTAAATATCGCTAACCACATGAAGAAATGTTTCCTTAACTGGAACAAAGACTCAGTAGAGGATAAAGTTATTGTCGATCATCTATTAGATATGTCTAACGGAGACTTAAAACTTAAAGATTCAGATTTACCTTTAACTGATTCAAGTGAATTTCTTAAAAATAAAATCAAGACCTCAAATCATAAACAAAATAAAAACAGAAAAAAGACCAAAAGAAGATTTTAATGTCTAGTATTAGAGTTAAAGGCGGTAAAAAATTATCTGGGGAGATAACACCTCAAGGTGCTAAAAATGAAGCTCTTCAAGTAATTTGTGCTGTACTTTTAACTGAGAGTGATGTTGTAATCTCCAACATACCAAATATTATTGATGTAAATAAACTAATAGATATTCTTAAAAATTTGGGTGTAAGTGTTTCAGAAGTTGATAAAGGTAAATTTACTTTTAACGCTCAGAACATTGACCTAAATTATTTAAATAGCTCAGGATTTGCTAATGATGCAAAATCTTTGAGAGGTTCGATAATGTTGGTAGGTCCTTTACTATCTAGATTTGGTTCTGCTTCAATACCTAGGCCTGGTGGTGACAAAATTGGTAGGAGAAGATTAGATACTCATTTTGACAATCTTGAAAAACTTGGTGCAGAGCTTAATTATGTGTCAGAAGAAAAAACATATTCAATTGAATCTAAAGGAAGGCTTATAGGTACAGAAATACTTCTAGATGAAGCATCTGTTACAGGAACAGCAAATATAATTATGGCCTCTGTTCTTGCTGAAGGAAATACATCTATTTATAATGCTGCATGTGAACCTTATATTCAACAATTATGCTCAATGTTAAATAACATGGGAGCTGATATATCTGGTATTGGTTCTAATTTATTGAGTATTAAAGGAGTTGAAAAATTAAATGGAACAACTCATAATATTCTACCTGATATGATTGAAATAGGAAGTTGGATTGGTTTAGCAGCGATGACAAGAAGTAAACTTACAATTAAAAATGTGTCATGGGAGAACTTAGGTCAAATTCCTGATGTTTTTAGAAAACTTGGTATTACAATTCAAAGAGATGGCGATGACATGCTTATACCTGAGCATAAGAACGGATATTCAATTACCAATTATATAGATGGTTCAATACTTACTATATCAGATGCTCCATGGCCAGGTTTTAGCCCTGATTTAATATCGGTAGTACTTGTTGTAGCAACCCAAGCTAAAGGAAGTGTGCTGGTACATCAAAAAATGTTTGAAAGTAGATTGTTTTTTGTAGATAAATTAATTGATATGGGAGCTAAGATAATTTTGTGTGATCCACATAGAGCTTCTGTTATTGGGCATGATTTTAAATCTTCTTTAAAATCTACTATTATGACATCTCCTGATATTAGAGCAGGGATAGCACTTTTAATTGCTGCTTTATCTGCAAAAGGAGAAAGTATAATTCAAAATGTTGACCAAATAGATAGAGGGTATGAAAATATCGTTAAAAGATTAAAAAAATTAGGAGCTGAAATTGAAAGAATCTAATCTATCTTTTAGATATTTTGTTATTTGATATACCCCTCTGTAAATTACATTTAAATCTATCAACACCATTTTCTCTTAAAACTGAATGTTTAGTTTTTCTACCAGTGACTCTTTCTCTCCAGAGCTTAAAGCTGTTTCTTTTTAAATTATTACGCATAAGACTTATCAACTCCTTCTCATTTATATTAAATTGATTAAAAATAGCTTCAAATGGTGTCCTATCTTCCCATGCCATTTCTATAATTCTATCAATCTCTCTTAAACTAAACTTATTCATTATGTATTTTATTTAAAAAATTCTCAGCAGTTAATAGATGATCCTCCTTTTTGTTTTTATCCATTTTATCAAAAGTATTTACCAGCATTCTTAATCTTGGATTTTTAATAAAAAAATTTCTTTGTTTGTCCATAAATCTCCAAAACAAACCATCCCATATATCACTCCACCTACCTTTTTTATAATCACTCATTTTAGATATATAATTGCTGCTACTGATATAGGGTTTTGTAGACATTAATCCTCCATCTGCAAATTGACTCATTCCATATACATTTGGAACCATTACCCAATCAAACGAATCTATAGATACCTCCATGAACCATCTGTAGACTTCATTAGGATCAAACTCACATAATAACATAAAATTCCCTACAATCATTAGTCTCTCTATATGGTGAATATAACCAGTATTACTTACCTTTTTAATAGAGGAGTCCAAAGGTTCTATTCCTGTTGTTCCATCATAAAATGATTTAGGAATTTTACTTTTGAATCCCCAAAAATTATTTGTTCTTTCAAAACTACCCTTAGCTATATATATACCTCTAATAAATTCCCTCCATCCAATAAGTTGTCTAATAAATCCTTCTGTTGAATTAATTGGAATATCATTTGCTTTCGAGAACTCTATGCTAATATCTAACAAGTCTTTGATATTTATTAGACCTACATTTAGTAAAGGGCTTAAAATACTATGGTTTAAAGTAAGTTCATCTTTGACTATTGCATCTTCATAATCCCCAAACTCTGAAAATCTATAGTTTAGAAATTGATTTAACCATTTATCAGCCTCATCATATGTAGTGGGGTAGTTAAATAAGCCAAGTGATCCAAAATTATTATTAAAATTTTTTTCAACATATTTTTCAGATTCAATGACATAGATATTTTTTTTTGGATTCTTTATTACTGGGGGGATTTTGTCTTTTGGAAACTTTTTTCTGTTTTGTATATCGTATGTCCATTCTCCGCCTTCTGGTTCACCATTTGAATTTATAAGTATGTTTCTTTTTCTTCTTTCTGCTTTGTAGAATGAAGTTTGGAAAAATTTTTGCTTAGACTCTTTGAAAAAATATTTTAATTCTTCATTAGAATTAATAAATAACTTTGATTCATGAACTACTAGATCAATGTTTAACTCTTTAGAAACTCTTTTTATTCTTAGGTCTAGAAGATAATCAACAGGATCGTAAATCTCAATTTTTTTGTATCCTTGACTACTGATA
>VMBT01000767.1_pt1 | contig 18533 bp, 23 predicted proteins | sample 4404301 | NCBI WGS metagenome assembly VMBT01 (sample SAMN12238535, study PRJNA552566) | marine metagenome | isolation source: Coastal seawater | place: USA: coastal Georgia, Sapelo Island | collected 2008-08/2009-08
AAAAGCAGCTCCAAAGAGAAAAGCAGCAGCAAAAAGACGAAAGTAAACTCGTCAATAAATTAACAATCGTCACTAGGCGAATTGTTTTCCATTTTTCTAAAACAGATTAGTGAAAACTAAGAAAAATTATTTTATATTAAAAAAGTTTGCAATAGAAAACATTTTGAAAAATTATTTTAAAGAATTAGTACAGATAACTCATTAGTTTGATTTGTTCTTCAGTGCTAATGACATTTTTTTCGGTTAGGATCTCTAACAATTCTTTAAACAATGCTTTTTGTTCAGAAGACATTCCACCTGCTGGACCTTTTTCTCCGGGTGGACCTGGTGGACCTCTTGGACCTGCTGGACCCAGTGGTCCTTGTTCACCACGGGTACCTTGCTCACCAATTGAACCAATTGGACCAGTTGGACCTCGTTCACCTTGAGGACCTTGAATTCCTTGAGGACCTTGTGGACCTTTTTCTCCTGAAGTACCTGTTGGACCTCGTTCACCTTGAGAACCTTGTGGACCTTGAGGACCTTTTTCTCCAATTGGACCAGTTGGACCAGTTGTGCCTTTGTCACCTTGAGGACCTTGAGGACCTTTTTCTCCTTTTTCTCCTTGTGGACCTGGAACGCCAGTTAGACCTTTTGCTCCAGCTGGACCTTGAGGACCTTGAGGACCTTTTTCTCCAATTGGACCTTCAGCGCCTTTTGAGCCCTTGTCTCCAATTGGACCAGGCGGACCTACAGGACCTTTGTCACCAGTAGATCCCATGGGACCAGTTTGACCTTTGTCACCTTGAGTGCCCAATGGACCTTTTTCTCCTTTTTCTCCCTGTGGACCTGGAACACCGGTTAGACCTTTTTCTCCAGATGGACCTTGAGTTCCTTGAGGACCTTTTTCTCCAATTGGACCTTCAGCGCCTTTTGAGCCCTTGTCTCCAATTGGACCAGGCGGACCTACAGGACCTTTGTCACCAGTTGGACCGGTTAGACCTTTAGAACCTTGAGGACCTTTTTCTCCTTGTATGCCTGCTTGTCCAATCGGACCTTTTTCTCCTGTTGGGCCAGTTGGACCTTGAATTCCTTTTTCTCCTTGTACACCAGTTTGTCCAGTTGGACCTTTTTCTCCTGTTGGGCCAGTTGGACCTGTTAAGCCTTTGTCACCAGGAGGACCTGCTGGACCTTTTTCTCCTTTTTCTCCAGGAGAACCTCGCAATCCAGTTAAACCTTTGTCACCAGGAGGACCTGTTGGACCTTTTTCTCCTTTATCGCCATTTGGACCTTTTAATCCAGTTGGACCTTTTTCGCCAATTGGACCAGTTGTACCTTTGTCACCTTTTTCTCCAGGTGGACCAGGGATACCTTTGTCACCTTTGTCACCTTTGTCACCAGTAATTCCTTTTTCTCCTGTTAGTCCTTTGTCTCCTGCAATTCCTTTATCTCCTGATGAACCTTTGTCACCAGTTGCACCTTTGTCACCTTCAGGGCCTTGAGGACCTTGAGGGCCTTTGTCACCGGAAGGGCCAACAGGTCCAGGAGGACCTTGAGGGCCTTTGTCACCTTCAGGGCCTTGAGGACCTTGAGGGCCTTTGTCACCAGGAACTCCTTGAATGCCAGTAGTACCTTCAATGGTTTTTGAGGAGCGTTTTTGTTTCGGAGTTCCAGAATTTGGTTTTGATTCAGAAGGTTTTGATGTGTTTGGTTTTGATTCAGAAGGTTTTGATGTGTTTGGTTTTGATAAAGGGACATCAAATACAGAATGAAGTGATGAAAATAGATCAGTTACAACTATCCAAATAGTTTCTAATTCTAATACAGATGACGGAATAGGATTTTCAGGAGTACCTATTTTTTCAGAAAACATTCCATCTTTAACCCTAAGATGGAAATTTCCTCGCCAAAGAGAAGTAAATTGTTTAGATTTTATTTGTTCATCAGAAGGTTTGCTACCAACAATTGCAATCTGAGTCTCATATACACCTGATTGCTTAAATGGTGCCTGACCTTGAATTTCTAATCTAGACTGTGATGACACATTCGATTGTTTATACTTCAAGTATTTCTGTATTTAGATCGCATGATTAGGTTAGAAACTAAATTCTTCATCAGGCTCGCGCAGGATAGTATTTATCTAGATAAAACCGCATTTTGGGCTAGTGAAGAAACCTTTCGGAAAAAAATCAAAGGAAAAAGAGGAAGATCAAGTCTCCCAAGTAGAAAAAAAGTCTGAAGAGACAGCATTAGTAGATGTAGATTACAATCGTAAGAAATTATTCAAAAAAGGAGTCAATCTTATGGCAGATGAAAAACTTGAAGAAGCCATTACAGTTTTTGAACAAGCATTAAGAATAGATCCAGACAGCGTTGAAACTTTATTGAAATTAGGATATGCTAGATTCCATCTTGATGATTACCATGAAGCATTGAGAGTTTATGATAAAATTTTAGACATTGACGTTACAAACCCAGAAGCATGGAATCTGAAAGGATTGGTTCATTATGAACAAAAGAATTATTCTAAAGCTCTTGATTCAGTTGAAAAAGCAATAGAGTCAGACCCAACATATGGCATGGCTTGGTACAACAAAGCATGTTTCTTATCTTTGTTGAATCAAGTTCCAGAATCATTAGAATCATTGAAACGTTCAATTGAAATTGATGTAAAGAATGCAAGAAAATCAATCAGAGATAAAGATTTTGTCAATGTAAGAATTGAAGAGGGATTCAAAAGAATTCAAGAAGTGGTGGTTTTGGAATCAGTTAGACAAGGTTATCATACAATCGGTTCAATTGTATGGACAACATTTCTAGATAAGAAAGATGCAGAGGAGGCATTAAGGAAATTATTAGAGAAAGGATTGATTGTTAAAAATGAGAAAAGAGACGGACTAAGTAGAATTCCAGTATACGATCTTGCACCAAATGTTGCAGATAAGATGGGTAAAGAAAAGAAGGGATGGTTAGGAATTACAAGAAAGAAATTACCAAAACCTGTAAAAAATCTAAAAGAACTCAGTCAAGCAATTCAAGATGCCAAAGAAGCAATTGAAGAAGAGAATGCAGAACGAGCAATCGAAGTATTTGATGAATTTGTTGATCCTAAAAAATCAGGAGAACCAATGATTGAAAACTTCTTTGATGAGCATAGAGAAATTAGACTATGGAAAATTAGATTAAAAGATAGAGGAGATGACTACATTGCGGAAAACAAAGAAAAAATGTTAATCTTGTTTAACAACGTAGAAGTCACAATTACTAAAAAACTTAGAAGTGAGATTTCTTAATTATTCAGCAGAAAGATCCCAATAGTTTGCATCTTCTTGTTTTGCAGTAGGTTTTTGAAGATTTTTCCATTCTTTAAAAGAGCGAACGTATAGTTTTGCATTTGGTAAGCCTGCAGTTTTGAGTGCATAATATGCCAATCCAGAAAGCGTACCGACACTCCCACAATAAGTAATGATTTCAGCATTTCCGGTAACTCCACGATTATCAAGCAGGCGTTTCATATCCTCTTTCGGACGTAGAATTTTGTCATTTGATGCAAGTGTTCTGTATGGAAGACTAATTGCACCAGGAATGTGTTGTTCAAGAAAATTTAATCGCTCTCTATTATCAATCAGAACAACATCATCACGTTCTTTTGCAGATTCCAAATAATCAGAAGTTGCCAAAATATCAGGTTGTAATTTCATAGAGTGTTCTTTGTTTTGAATATCAGGGGTTTGCGAATCACTTTCCAAACCAAGTGACTTCCAATGACTGTAAGTAGTTTCAAGTAAACTTACATCTGAATGTCCAAGATATTCCAAAGTCCATGCTACTCTAGATGCTAATGCACCAAATGTATCATCATAAACTACAACACGAGTTTCATCATCAATTCCCATTGAATTAATTAATTTTACAACACGTTCAGGACTATCATCAGACAAAAGATTTGCCAACGGTAGATTTACTGCAGTAGTAATGTGATCTTTTTTGTAATCATCTTCTCGTCTAACATCAATTACTCTAACACTTTTGTCTCTAATTTCTGAACGTAAGGAGTCCACATCTGTTGTAATGTTACCAGATTCTGTCAAGCAGCACATTCACCTTTTCCAGTTTTGGTATGGTAACTAGTGTCACTGCCATAATCAAGATAGAAATCAGGATCATCTTCTTTTGTTGGAGGAATTGTTAGTGGGTCAATTGCTTTTTTGATATCGTTAAGAGTTTTAATTTCAGAATCCTCAGTGTTTGTTGCAACTCTGTGAATCCAAGACTTTAGGGTATCATCGGGTTTCTTGTGTTCTTTAAACAATTCAATAATTTTCAAAATTACAGGAATTACTCTTTTTGCAGGAATTCTGTGACAAATTTGTCCCAACATTGCATCACCATCAGAACGTCCTCCTAACAACATCTGATAATTTGCATACATGTCTTTTCCAACACGTGCACCACCTCCAAAGAATCCAATTGTTGCAATTCCATGCTGACCGCAAGAGTTTGGACATCCGCTAATTTTGATAGATGCGTCACGCAGATCATCATCTTCATCAAGTTTCAGTTCCAAGAACTTTCTTTGGATTTCTTTAGCTAGTCTGTGAGAATTTGTTAATGCTAAATTACAGGAGGTGGTTCCAGAACATCCAATAGGAGCAGTCATGGTAAGGGCACCAGATTTTGCAAGACCAATTTCAAGTAGTTTAGAATACAAACGTGGTAAATCATCCTCATGGACATAACGTAATGCAATATTTTGTACAAATCCAGCACGTGCCTTCCCTTCTGCAGAAAAATCACGAATAATATCTGCTAGTGCTTGTAATTGACTTGAGGTAATATCTCCGGCTTCAAGAGTGATGTATGCAGTTCTATAATCAGATTGTTTTTGTGTTTCAGTGTTAGTTTTTACCCATCTTGCATAACCATCAGGAGTTCCACTTCCACTCTCTTCACTAACCATGATTGGGCGTTTAATTTCTTCAAGGGTGTGATCAACATCTAGTTGTGTAATTACAGATTGAGTAGCTCTTACTACGGCTCTTTCTTTTAGTACAAGATTTTGGAATTTTTCCCAACCCATGTCATTCACAAGATATCGCATTCTGTTTCTTGCAAGATTTTTTCTATCTCCCAATCTATCAAAGATTTTCACTACAGCAATTGAGGTATAAAGTAAATCTTCTTCAGGTGTGAAGTCTTCTAATTGATGTCCTACAAATGATCTATTTCCTAATCCACCGCCAAGAAATATTTTAAATCCTTTTTGAGTAGTTCCATCTATTTCTCTTATTTGAGGAATTAATCCAACGTCTACTATTCTTACCATTCCATGTTTCTCACAACAGGTAAAAGTAAATTTGAATTTACGAGGTAGATTTTGACTCATAGGATTTCTCAAAAAGAATTTTGCAGTGGCACGTGCGTATGGAGTCGAATCAAATTCTTCATTTGGGCAAACGCCAGTCATAGGACTACACATTACATTTCTTACACTATTTCCACATGCTTCTCTTGATGTCATTCCAACATCAGCAAGACCGCGAAGAATTTCTGATACATCTTCAAGAATTACCCAGTGTAATTGAATACTTTCTCTAGTTGTAATATGTGCACTTCCAATAGAATATTGTTCACTTAGTTGAGATAGTTTTTCAATTTGATGAGGGTAAATTTCACCTGCAGGAAGTTTAATTCTAACCATAGCATAATCACTAGTCATCCTAGTACCATATGCACCGTGTTGAAGTCTATATCGTCTAAAACTATCTTCGTCATATTTTCCTTGACGATAGAGTTTTACAGTTTTTGCAAAATCATCAGCCTCTTCAACTCGGGACCAATTGATTTTATGATTAGGAGAATCAGATGCAGATTGTTTAAGATCAGATACTGTCAATACACGAAATTCCTTTTTGTTCGGATATAAATTTTTGAGAAATGGAGGTTTTGGGACTCAAACTTTCAAGGCTGGCGTAATATTTCCTATATTTTCAAGAAATGTTCGTTTCACATACATGGAATAATTAGTACATCCTAATTATCAGGGTGGGAAAGTATTAATGGGTTCTAGACAGGAAATTTTTCATGCAAGAAGCAACTATAGCAGAACAATCATCAAAAATATTTACTGACGTACGTGAAGTTGAAATCACACAAGCTATCGCAAATGAATTTCATGAAGTTCTAATCGATAGAGCGGAGTCAGATGTAATAATTATCGGTGCAGGTCCAGCAGGACTTACCGCAAGTAGAGAACTTTCAAACTTGGGTTTCAAGGTTTTAGTTATTGAACAAAACAACTACCTAGGCGGAGGATACTGGTTAGGAGGATACATGATGAATCCAGTTACAGTTAGAGAACCAGCACAAAAAATTTGGGATGAATTAGGTGTTCCATACAAAAAAGTACAAGATGGATTGTATTTGACACCAGGTCCACATGCAGTATCAAAATTGATTGCAGGTGCATGTGATGCAGGTGTAAAATTCTTACAACTAACAAAATTTGATGACTTGGTTCTAAAGAACGGAAGAGTAGCAGGAATTGTTGTTAACTGGATGCCAGTTTCAGCATTACCACGTAATATTACATGTGTAGATCCAGTAGCATTTGAAGCTAAAATAATCATTGATGCATCAGGACATGATTCTGTTGCAGTAAAAAGACTAGTTGACAGAGGTTTGGCCGAATGGAAAGGAATGGAGCCAATGTTTGTAAATGATGGTGAAGAACATGTTGTTCACAAAACAGGTGAAATTTACCCAGGACTCATTGCAGCAGGAATGTCAGTCACAGAAACTCACGGATTAGCAAGAATGGGACCTACTTTTGGTTCAATGTTGTACTCTGGAAAGAGAGCAGCAGAAATTGCAGCTGAGAAAATCAAAGAGTTAGAAAGATAAGCAATCAATTCATTATTTTTCTAGTGAAAATAAGTAAAATTATCATTTATGATGAACCTTTAGTTCCAGAGATTCAGATTAACAAACTTAGAAAGTTTCTTCAAGACACATTTCACATAGATATAGAAATACGAAAAAACTTTTTTGTGAATAAAGAAGACAGCATATTTCAAGAGATTTCTACTACAAGGATTTTTGAATTAAAAAAACCATTTTCAAAACATATTCCAACAGAATTGGAAATACAAATGGAAAAAGAAAATATAGATAATTCACAGAATTTAGAAAAAATTCTTTATGATGGATTTGAATTTCAAAAAATAATTTCAAAGTTTATTCCCGCTAATGAAAACGACCAAAGAATTTTGAATTTGGTTTTTACAAATAAACTAACTTGTACATTTGATGAAAGTGACTTCAGATATCATGCAAGAGCATTGATTGGAACAAATCCTGCAATAATTTCAACCACAGGTATTATTGAGGCACCGGCAAAGCCTAAAGAATACTATCTGGATTTAATGACAAATTTTAATAATGAAAGTGAAGAAAAAATCAAAAAAAAGTACAAGGGGAAATTTTTAGAATACAACGATTCAAGATTGTCAGAGGTGGTAGAAGGGTATCTACTTCAGGCCATAGTGTACTACGAAACAGGGGAACCATTTTGTGAAGATAAGGAATGTAGATTGTATAATTCACATTGGCAAAAAGAACTACTCTACTTACAATCAAACAAGAAATTATGTAAAAACCATCAAGAGATAATAAGAAAAATAATTAATCAGTCATGAACAGATTTTATATCATTACGGATTTTTTGGGAGGATTTTTTGAGAGAAGATAACTCAGTGTCATCTAGTTTAATTTTTTGTATTTCTGAAACACCGTTTTGATCAATTTTTACAGGAACTCCCATTGCAACATCATGTTCGCCGTATTCACCATCAAGAACAATCGAAGCAGGAATTGAGATTTCTTTTTTCTTCAAAATGGCATTGATTACATCAAAGGTATTTTTTGCTATACCAAATTGAGATCTACTCTTAAAAGTTCTCAATGTTCTCCAATAATTTCGGACATTTTCAGTAATAGTCTCTCTACTGTCAATCATAGAAAAGAGAGGGTTACCACCTACAGAAACACCGGAGAAAATAGGAACCATTGAATCGCCATGTTCTCCCAAGACAAGAGCATTTGAAACAGAAGATTGTGGAACAGATAATTTTTCAGAAATATAATACCGAAACCTACTAGTGTCTAGACTAGATGCAATACCGATTACTTTGAATCTTGAAAATCCACTTATTTTTTGAAAAAAATAAGTTAGAACGTCAAGAGGATTTGAAACTAATAAAACAATTGCAGAAGGGCAATACTGTTTAATTTTTTCTGCAATTTCTTTTATCATTTCAACTTGAAAATCCATGTTTTCTGCTCTATGTTTTGTGTAAACACCAACACTTGCAGCAATGATAATTACATCTGATCCTACTAATTCAGAATAATTGTCAGTTCCTCGAATGGAAAATTTTGAGTTTTCAGGAATTGCACTTGCTATATCTAGTGATTCACCAATTGCTTTTTCTTTAGTAGTATTTACAAGCAGTACATCATCCAATTCGTTTGAAACACAAAGAAATGCAATAGATGCACCAACTTTACCAGAACCTACAATAGATATCAATAATATCACTAGATTATTTGACTATAAGTACAGGGCATTTTGCTTTTTGAGAAACACCATTTGCAACACTACCCAAAATTAACTTATCTAATCCAGTTCTTCCATGAGAACCAATTACGATAAGATCGTGTTTTCGAGATTTTGCAAAAATCACAATATCATTTATTACAGATTTTGATTTAATGACATTAGATTTTACAGATACATTATTTTTTTCAGCAATTACTTTTAATTTTTCTAGATGTTTTTCTGTGACCTTTTTTTGTTTTTTAATCAATTCGTTATCAGCTCTAGAGTCATAATACTTGTGATGCCAAGCATCACCCTCTAGACAAGTTAACAAAGTTAGTTTTGAGTCATATTTTTTTGCAATGTCAACTGCCACCTTAAAAGATCGAGTAGACTGTGAAGACAAATCAAAAGGAATTAGAATATTCTTAAACAATTTTTCTAAACATCTCTCTTACGTACACTATCTCTTTGGCGTTTGTCATCATGTTTAGATAATTCTCGTTCAAGTTTTCTGGACAATTCGTCAGCAATTTTGAGAACATCCCAATCAGATGCAGTGTAGACAAGTTGGTTTTTAGATGTCTTAACTGTGGCTGTAACATCATAGTGTGTTCTACTACCTTCAGAGTTTTGTGATTTTACATCAATTTTAGCTTCAATAATATCAGACAGAACAGGTTTAACCTTCTCAAGGGCTGCACCGAATTTTGAATAAAGTACTTCATTTGCAGGTTCATCTTTAGACAATCCAACTACGTATAATGGAGTTTTTTCGCTCATAGAATACATCTTAGAAATATGATTAAAAACTTTGTGAGTAATTATTAGGAGTGATATTCATTCATGATATTAGAAAAGACATGTTTTTAATGAATGTCATAAAAATCACTATGTGAACCTCAAAAATTCAAAATTAACAAAACTTCTGACAAAGCCAATCACAGTCGGACCAAATTCAACATTGGTGAAAGTTAGAGAATCATTACTGAAAAATAAAGTCAAAAGAATCATAGTAACAGACAAGAAAAAACCAATAGCGGTAATTACTGAAAAAGATATTGCAAAAAAAATTTATCAATTAGGTAACAAACCGATTAAATCAGTACTTGCAAAAAGTTTCAAACCAAAAAAACTATTCACGCTAACTAGAGAAAACACAGTAATGGAATGTGCAAAGATAATGAAAAAACACAGAATTAGTGTAGTGATTATTTTGAATGAAGACAAAACACTTGGCGGAATTATAACAAAAACAGACTTGGTCAAAATATTCCTTACAAAAGGTTCTGAATCACTTAAAGTATCACAAGTGATGAAGAAAAATCTAATTACAGCATCACCAAGTGATCCCATATTACATGTTGAAAGTTTGTTGTTGAAATATGGAATTTCAAGAGTAGTGATAAAGAGAAATCAAAAACCAGTAGGGATTATTACGTTCAGAGATTTTGTGCCTGCAAAAATACCTCAATGGATAGCAGAGTCAGCAGATCCAAAAGAGGTTCAAGATTACAAATTCAAAAAAGGGTTAGAAGAAGGACATGCAAATCAAATGAGTTACCTGTTCCCATTTCATGCAACAGATATCATGTCTTCAAAACCAATCATAGTTGATGCAGACAAAGAGATCAGGGTAGCAATTACACTAATGATTAAGCACAACATAAGTGGGTTGCCAGTTGTAAAAAACTCAAAATTAGTCGGAATAATAACAAAATCAGACATTGTAGGAGTTCTAGCCAGTTAACTCATTTTACAATCAATAACGAACAGTTTGAATTTTGTGCAAGTTTATTTGAAACACTTCCAAGCAAAAATCCTGTAACTTTGCCAAGACCCTTATTTCCAACAATTACCAAATCACATTTTTCAGATTTGACAATTCTTTCAATTTCAGAGACAATACTTCTTCCCTCTTTAAGTAAAGACTTTCCAGGAATTCTATTTTTTGTAAGTAATTTGTTTCCATTATCAAGGGTTTTTTTTCCAAATTTTCTAAGCATGCCCATGTACTCTTTACGATCAAGTAAGTTGATGGAGGATTTTTCTGCAACATAAACCAAAATTATCTTAGAATCAAATGCATGTGCAATTTCAATTGCTCGTTGTAATGCTTTTTTAGAATATCTAGAGCCATCAAGGGGTACAAGAATTGTTTTAAAATTATTAGTCATTTCACAACAAGTACAGGTTTTTTTGACTTGTGTAATACATAGTTTGAAACACTACCTAGAAAAAGCTCTTTTGCAGAACTTCTTCCACGGGCACCAACTACAACTAAGTCAATTCCATTTCTTTTATTATTTACAAATCGTGCAATATCATATCCAGGGTCACCAGATAAGGATTTGGTAATTAATTTAATTCCTTTTTTTGCAGCTCTTAATTTTGCGTCATCAAGAGTTTTTTTCAATTCTTTTGAAGTATCGAAATCCAAAAAGCCTAAAGGATGGATAGCATAAATTCCAGGTACAGATTTAACACATAATCCTACAATTACACCTTGGGATTGTCTTGCCAAATGAATAGCCATATCCAATCCACGAATAGAATTTTTTGAACCATCAAGGGGTACAAGAATTTTCTTGGTTTTAATGGCCATGTTTTAAAATACTGAAATTGAACATTAAAAGGCTTTAGTAATTATCTTAATTGATTTTCAATTATGATAATTTAGAATTTATATGATATAATTGAAAAGGGTAAAAAATTCATGGATAATACATTTGTTAATCAGGTCATGAGTAAAAATATCTTAACTGCAGAAAAATCCACATCATTACAAGATGCGGCACAAGAAATGAAACGGCTTGGTGTGGGTTGTGTAATAGTAACAAAGGAATCAAAACCTATAGGAATCATCACTGAAAGAGATTTTGTAACAAAAGTGGCAGCAGATGGAAGACCGTTATTTACTGAAATCTCAGAAGTGATGTCATCTCCTTTGATAACAATAGAACCTGAAGAAACAATTTGGGAGGCATCAGAGATTATGAAAGAGAAATTAATTCACAAACTTCCAGTAATTGATGATGGAAGAATTGTAGGAGTTATTACAACATCAGACATTGTGAGAATTTCCAGTGTTGGATCTGATTCTCAAATGCGTAAAATATGTGATCAAATTCTAATGAGAATGAAAGATGATTAATCAAAAGGATATTCACTTAAATTATTGAAATTAAGAGATGAATTATCATGATGGCAGCAGATGATGGTGCAACGATTTTAGAAACAAAAGACGATGGACCAAAGATGCCAGATAAGAAGAAAACAAAATTTGATGTAGTAATTATTGGTGCAGGACCTTCAGGATATACAGCTGGAATCTATTGCTCCAGAGCAGGATATGATACATTGATTTTATCAGGAATATTGCCTGGAGGCCAACTGGTAAACACAACTGAAGTTGAAAATTACCCAGGATTTGAGAATGGAATTATGGGTCCAGACTTGATGATAGAAATGAGAAAACAATGTCAAAGAATGGGAACAACTATTGTAGATGATGAGGCAGTAGATGTAGATTTTAGAAGAAAGCCATTGAAGGTTTTGACAGCATCAGAAGAATATGAGGGGCGTGCAATCATTATTGCGACAGGTGCAAATCCAAGAAAATTAGGATTGGAAGGTGAAGAAACTTTTGGAGGAAAAGGTGTATCATACTGTGCAACTTGTGATGGTCCTTTCTTTAGAAATCAAGAATTGGTAGTTGTTGGAGGAGGAGATTCTGCAGTTGAAGAAGCAACATTTCTTACAAAATTTGCAACTACGGTTCATTTGGTTCATAGAAGAGATGAATTACGTGCAAGTAAAGTAATGCAAGAAAGAGCAGAAAACAATGAAAAAATAAGATTCCATTGGGATTCTGCTGTAGTTGATATTAAAGGCGACCAAAAAATGCAACAGGCAGTTTTGAAAAATCTAAAAACTAATGAAGAGACAACATTAGATGTAGGAGGTCTTTTTGTTGCAATCGGACATGAACCAAATACAAAATTATTCAAAAATCAAATTGATTTGGATGATGAAGGATATGTCGTATTGAAAAATAGAACTCATACTAATGTTGAAGGTGTTTTTGCAGCAGGAGATGTTCATGATAGAAATTACAGACAAGCAATTACTGCTGCAGGGTATGGGTGTATGTCAGCAATTGATGTTGACAAATATCTAACAGAAACTGCAGATAAAAAAGAATGAAAAATGCAGAATGCAAAAAATGCTTAAACAAATTTTTTGAAAAAGATATCTATACAATCCAGCAGTTCCAATATAGAAAAGAACCACCTTACAGTTGGACATTAGAATATTTTAAAAAATTAAAGATTGGTGAGTGGGATTCATTTTGTGAGAAATGTCTAATAGAGTATTCAAAAGAATCATTTGAAGTATGGAAATCATAGATCTAAACTCTTTATGGGTGCACATCTACCAATGTTTATGAATGACGATGCAGAAAACAGGCAAAAAATGGTAAAAGAGCACAGTGATAAACTTGCAAAACTAGGCATAGAATTAAGCAAAATTCAATTCAGTTACAAAGTAGAAGAAAAAACATCAAAGGAATATTGGCAAAAAAGAATTGAAAGTTTTGATGAATATAACAAAAAAGCCTTGGAATACTATAATCAAATTTTTTCACTAATCAAGAACATTGAGAAAGAAGAATCAGAAAGATTTCTTTTACAAATTAGCAGATTCAGACAATTATCATCATCATTAATAGAAATCATGAAAAAGATTGAAGAAAATCCCTCAGTCCTAAATTCAAAAGACAGACAACAAAGCCAATGGAGTAGAGAACTCAAAAATAACATTACAGAAGAAAGTAACAAATGTCTACATCACGAAAGAGATATGAATTCATATTTTAGAGATTTTTATGAAAAAAGTTTGAAAAATATTTTAGAGTGACTAGTATGCTAATTCAGACATATGTTTTGCATCTTTAAGATAATTTTCAAAATTTTCTTCAGACATGACATTTTGTTTAGCATAAACACTCTTGAATTTTCTACCATCATCAGCAAAAATTCCAACAATACATGCATCTCCTTCAATAGGATATTTTTTCATACAAGCGTAAACTGCAGCAGAAGAAGGGCTTATCAAGAGTTGGTCTTTTTCAAAAACATTCTTTACTACAGAAAATGCTTCTTCATTATCAACAGATACCCAATCATCAACTACATTTTCTCGTTTTAAAAATAGATCAGGTTTTGCAGATTCTTCAAAATTTCTCCATCCTTGAATTAGGTGATTTTGTTGCGGTTGACATCCAATAATTTTCACATTAGGGTTTTTTTCTTTAAGAAACGTACCAATACCAGTGATGGTTCCACCAGTACCTACACCGGTGAAGAAATGAGTGACCTTACCATCAGTTTGCCTCCAAATTTCAGGGCCTGTTCCATTGTAGTGGCCTTTGAAGTTTGCCTCATTTGCATATTGGTTTGGTGAATAATATGTATCAGGTCGTGAGGATGCAATAGAAGTAGCAAGTGCAATACTTTGATCAGTTCCAGCACCAACTTTAGGACATAAATCATCACTTGTTTCAAACACTTTTGCACCTAGATTTCGAATAATATCTTTAGTTTCATTACTAGCCTTTTCAGGAATAACTATCTCAACTTTGTATCCTAATAGATTTGCAATTCCAGTTAAGGCAATTCCTGTGTTGCCAGATGTGGGTTCTATTATGATACTCTTACCTTTTGTTAAGATTCCTTTTTCTTCACCATCTTTTATCATCCAATATGCAGCTCTATCTTTAACTGAGCCAAAGGGGTTATGACCTTCCAACTTTGCAAAATAATCGACATTGTCATGTGAAAGAGAATCTAATTTGACAAGAGGGGTATTACCTACACGATTCAATACATCTGTGTCAGTTACAGTAGTCATGGATTTGGTTATTTCACCTTTTTAATTTGAAATGTAATGACATCTCCATTTTTGGACATGTCTAATAATTCATGACCCTGTCTAGTAACCCATCTAGATATATCATCTTCAGCTGCGGGATCATCGGCAGAAACAGTTAGTGTTTCACCAACTTGCATCCTTTCAATTTCAATTTTTGTTCTAAATACAGGTTCTGGACAAAACAATCCAGTCGCATCTAATTTTTTTTCTGTTGATTCGGACATTATCTAGTTCAAAAAAGGCGTTTTGTCATATTAAAATCTATTCGAGATTTTTAGAAGCATGTTGTTTATAATGCCATTTTGAACATAGTTGCAAGATTTCTATCTTTCATAAAACTTGGATCTTGGTTCTGAAAATTGATTTTTTGGGAAATCCTCTTCATCAAATAAATTGCAATTTTATAAAACAGTGACCACATGTGACTATTTTGATTAGAATCATAAATTCTCAATAACAACGTCAAAAGCCATTTTGCATTTGGATAGTGTTCTGAGATGTAATCAATCAGATATTCTTTAGAGTTATTGATTTTGTATCGTAGGTGATCAAGTGTTTCAGATTGGTGAGCATAACCAGTTTGAGAAATTTCAATTTTACCATGTTTCATAGAAAATAAAATATCATCAAGGTTTTTTTCAGAGTCAATTACATTGACACATCTTCCAAGCGTAGACAAAACATGAGAATCACTACCAGCAACTTGAATCATGTTATGATCTAAAGCAAATTCAGTTGCACGTGCATTTGATAAAATATCAACATTATTGCTATTGAAGACTTCAACCATATCACATTTTTTAGCACCATCTCGTAATGCATCAAGTAAGCTAAATGGATGGGGCGCAGATGAAACTCCACCTTGTTTTCTAACTTCGTCTAGGACTTCATCAAGTGAAAGTCCAGGAGAAATTACATCATGAATACCATATGCTAAAACGTGAGCTCCAGTATCAGTGGTAATTTCTTCAGCAGGAAAGACATCAATATTCTTGAATTTTGAATGATCATTTTTGTACTCTAATAATTGATGGTAACCGTCCAAAGTATTGTGATTGGTGACAAAAATTGCATCCAAACCAAGTTGATGTGATCGCTCCAGTTGATCCCTTATTGAAATATCACAATCGTATGGAGGTTCGTCATCACCTACATGAAAATTGGAAAATGAATTATGGCAATGTAATTCAACATTTATTGGCATTTTCAAATAAATTTTTTATCTTTAGGTAATAATCTTATGGAATTAAACAGTAAAACTATCTAAAAAGATCTTCATCTTCTGGACGAATTAATTCATCAGTTCCATGTTCACCTTTTTGGAATGAATAATCCCGAACTAAAGCAACAGGAGTTTTCAATGTTTTACCCATAACTAATTCAGATGCTGCGGAGAGTTCGTCAGCAATTGCAATTGCAGTAACACGTAAGATTTTTCCAAATGCATCTTGAGTTCCTTCATAGTCAATTATAGGAGACAATCCTGCAATTCCGATAGCGCAGTTGGTTTGGCCCATTCTAAATGGGCGCCCAAATGTGTCAGATATTATGACAGCAACATCTTTGTTAATTTTTTTGGAAATTTTTTCTTGTATGTTTTTTGCAGATTGATCAGAATTCAAGGGCAACAATGTTGCAAATCCTTCTACAACATTACTTTCATCGATTCCGGCATTAGCACAAATTATTCCATCATTAGTTTCGACAATTAAAACTCCATTCTTCATACGTATGATACGTTTTGATTCAGATAAAATTAATTCAGTAATCCTAGGATCTTTTTGATATTGAGAGCTTATTCCTTCAGAAAGTAATGAAGGTTTTACAGTAGACAAGTCAATTAAACGTCCTTCTTGTTTTGAAATAATTTTTTGAGCAATGACTAAAATATCTCCATTTTCAATTTGAATTGAGGACATAATCAATTCTGAAATATCATCTGAAGGTTCAATCTCTTTTTCTATAGGGACAGGTAAAATTTTCAATTATAATTTGTGAGTATATGGACTAAAAAATTGTTTATGCGGGCGTAGGTGCTTCTAATTCTAATTTGTAATGTTTGTTAATAATATCTAAAATTTTTGAAAGATCTTTTTCCTCCAAAGTTGTGGTAGCCAAATCTTTTACCAAATCCTGGGCACGGTATGCAATCCCTAATCCACAGATATCAAATAGCTTAACATCATTTGCACCATCTACAACACAAACAATATTTTCTTTCTTTTCACCCCATTCTTCAATTTTGATTCTTGCAGATTTTGATTTGTCAGAATCTACATTGATTTTTACGCCATCTAGTTTACCATCTTTGAAAATCAATTCATTACAATAAACATAATCTAATCCTAATTCTTCTTTTAATCTGTCCATCATCAGGGTAAATCCTCCTGAAACAGCCATCAATTTCCAACCAGCAGCCTTTAGAGCTCGACATGCTTCTTTTGCACCTGTCATGATGGGTAACCCATCAGAAACTTCTTGACATGTTTTTTCATCTAATCCTTTTAGAGCAGCAACTCTAGTTCGAAGTCCTTCCTCCCAGTTAATTTTTCCTTGAATTCCTTGTTTTGTGATTGCCCAAATCTCATCTTGTTTGTTGAGTTTTTCTGCAAGGATTGGAAGGTATTCTTCATCATACAAAACACCTTCAACGTCAAAAATTACTAGCAATTGATTTCTGTTTTGCAAAAATTTGCTAATTATATTAAAGTTGGGAGCTAACTTTTCGTGATTAAACTACCGATCTAAGATGAAATTCTAAAAAATATGCATAAAAAATTCTAGTATCTGATTTCAGTGAGAAACTAAGTTTTTAAAACTTGAACGAATCGTTGATGTGTTTTTATACAATAGGACAACAAGCAGGTTTGTACACCAAATCTGTTTACCGAGTATTGGCCAAGAAATGAACAAATTAAGAGTTTGAGTCATTTTCATGTTCTCCAAATAGACAAAAAATACAAGTATCGTAATAGACATTGGATATTTTTCGTTTACAACCACACTTGCAAGGGCATATTTTGTTCATCGTCGTTAAAAGATATTTTTTATGAATTTAAGTATGATTAACTAGTCTTTAGATTCTTCATAATTTTCATCACTTTCATAATTTTCTTTTAAGTCAAGTTGATGCTGTTCGTCTCTCATCTCTTCTTGCTCAGCTGACCTATTTTCAGAATCAATTGATGTGTCTTTAGTTTTTTTGAATTTGTCTAGAAATCCCATAACATCTATTACATTTTCTAAGAACTTAAGCATATTGATTATTCTCAAAAGAGTTTAGAATTGACACCACACTCCATATAGGGGGATTCTTGTATGAATGCATGATTCGTGGAGCTCCAATGTATGTAATGATTGCTTTTTTTGCATCGGGTGTGCTCATAGTTGGTTTTTCAACATGGGCTTTGTTTCTAACAGATATTCCACAAGAACAATTCCAAGAAGATCCTAGATTTGAAGAGGAGTATGTGAAGTATTATGAATGGAACATTCTATTTGGTTCTGCATTAATCGGTATTGGTTGGATTATTGCATTTTTAGGGCGTAAAATGAGAAATCAAGGTTCTAAACTGTCAGGAGCTTAAGATTGTTGACAAGTTTCAAAATTTGAATGAATGTTAAACTTTGACAAAAATTACATTAATGGTTTAAATCATACATGGATTTCCAGAAAATATTCAGATTTTAAAAAAGGCTTTGATTTCTATCAAGTCATTTACTACGGTAAGTGTACTTTTTTTAGAATAACCTAGTTCATTTACTTGATAGTCCGTAAGGAACTAGGTTGTATTGCCACTTTTGTGAGAAATGTTATGTGTTATGTGAAAAGATTAGAGAGTCAGATACTCAATGGTGGGTTTGCCCTAGTTGTCATTTTCACTATCCAGTTGAATAATTAGAATCCAAGTAAAGGTCACAAATCAATCATTCTCTTGGTTTAATACATGTCAATTGAACTGAACGTGCCGTCAATAGGTTTGTAGGTAAAACCAAACTAGACACATACGGAAGCAAAAAC
>VMBT01000769.1_pt1 | contig 18516 bp, 17 predicted proteins | sample 4404301 | NCBI WGS metagenome assembly VMBT01 (sample SAMN12238535, study PRJNA552566) | marine metagenome | isolation source: Coastal seawater | place: USA: coastal Georgia, Sapelo Island | collected 2008-08/2009-08
ACCTTTGAAACATGACCTGATTTTTCTAATTCAAAAAAATTTTCAATCTCACCTTTAGTGAAAGTCTGTAATATTGGCTTCTTAAATTTTTTTAATTTTTTATTTATTTCCTCGTATAATCGAATGTTTTTTGGATATTTAGTCCATATTTGTTCATAGATTTTTAGTCCTCCGAAATAATCTTGATTAAGAAATAACTTATTTGCTTTATTGAATAATTCGCTGACTGACATATTTGATAATAGTACCTAGTTAGTTGGCTCAGGAAAATCCTCAGGAAAGAACAATAAGTGTGATAGTTTCTTATTATACTTCGCATTTTGAATTAAAACAGTAGTTACATCACCAAAATTATCCTTAATAATCCATTTTTTTAAGTTGAAGGGTTGCTCTGAAAACTCCAAAATTAATTGGCCTGCTTGTTCGTTATTTAAACTTTTAATGGTAAGTGAAATAATACCTGATTTATTTTCAAATTCAGTTTTAATTGCCTTATTAGATAAATTAATTTTCTTTTCTATTAAAATTGAAAAAGGAGACTGATTGAGAGGAATATTGTTTGTAGTTTTTAAATTTCTATCTTGTATGACTATCCAAAATCCTTTGCATGTAATAAGAAGATTATTTGGCTCACTGTAGTCAATTCTTAACTTTCCGGGTAAGTCAAAATAAATTTTGCCATTACTCACATTACCAGAAGAGCTAACTTGAATAAAATCTGCCTCCAAGGTATTAAGATTTTCAAAAAATTTATTTACTTGAGCCTTTGTTGTGGCTTTTACAACTGAAATATTGAAAAACGAAAAACTAGCGACTAATGCAGTCATTAGTGCGTAAAATACTAACCTATTGGGTTTAGTTTTGAATTTTTTCACCTAATGATCCTCAATTAAGACTTCTCGTTTTCCAGCTCTGCCAGGCTTTGATACTACATTATTTTCTTCCATTTTCTCTATAATGGTAGCAGCCCTATTATAACCAATCTTAAAATGTCTTTGTATAAATGAAGTGCTTGCTCTTTTTTCTCGAGCTATTAAAGCTACAGCTTGATCATAAAGTTCATCTTGCTGGTTATTGTTAGTGTTAAAACCACCTATATCAAAGTCATTAGTATTTTCAGGTTCTTCTGTGATTGTTTCATCATATTCGGGAACGGACTGGTTAGATAAAAATTTAGCCACTTCTTCCACTTCTGCATCTTCAACGAAAGGGCCATGAACTCTTGTAACCTTTCCACCTCCTGCCATATAAAGCATGTCTCCTCTTCCAAGAAGTTGTTCTGCTCCCTGCTCACCTAAAATTGTTCTACTATCAATTTTGCTAGTGACTTGAAATGAAATTCTTGTAGGAAAATTAGCCTTGATAGTTCCAGTTATAACATCTACAGAAGGTCTTTGGGTTGCCATGACGACATGTATGCCTGCCGCTCTTGCCATTTGAGCCAGCCTCTGGACAGCAGCCTCTATATCTTTTCCTGCAACTAACATTAAATCTGCAACTTCGTCTATTACCACCACTATAAATGGTAACGGCGTTAAGCTAATTTGTTGATCTTCAAATATAGGTTGACCAGTTTCTGGATCAAATCCCACCTGTGTACTTTTTGATAAAATTTCTCCTTTTCTCCTAGCCTCAGCTAACCTGGAATTATAACTATCTATATTTCGAACCCCTAATTTGCTCATGGACATGTACCTGGTTTCCATTTCCCTTACTGCCCACTTAAGTGCTACCACCGCTTTTTTTGGGTCAGTTACTACTGGTGTAAGTAAATGAGGTATTCCGTCATATACTGAGAGTTCTAACATTTTAGGATCTATCATTATCATTCTACAAGTTTCTGGAGTATGTTTATAAAGCAATGACAAAATCATTGCATTTATACCTACTGATTTTCCTGATCCTGTTGTCCCCGCAACTAAAAGATGAGGCATCTTTGATAGGTCAACAACAACAGGAAACCCAGCAATATTTTTACCTAAACATACAGGTAAGCTAAAGGGGGAAGCTTTGAACTCTTCATGTTCTAAAATATTTCTCAATATTACTGTTTCTCTTTCTTTGTTTGGTAATTCTATACCAATGACATTTTGACCTGGGACCATGGCAACTCGAACAGCTTCGACAGACATTGACCTTGCTATGTCGTCTGCTAGCGATATCACCCTTTGACTTCTTAAACCTGGGGCAGGTTCGAGATCATACCTTGTTACAACAGGGCCATATCTTACAGAGGCTATATTTCCATTTATTGAGTAGTCAGACAAAACGCCTTCAAGAACTTTTGCGTTAAGATCTAGAGTTTCTTTACTTGGTGGATTAATATCCTCTCTCAAATTTTTTAACAATTTGACCGAAGGCAAGACAAAACCACTTTCTGAACCAAGTGGTAAGTCATCTTGTAGAACATTTTTTTTGTTCTTTAATATTTTGGGTTCATCGTCTAATTTATTTTTAACTGAAATAGTGTTTTTTCTAATTTTTGGAATTTTTCTCTGAATAGAATTGTCATTAATTTTAAAAAATTTATTTTTAAAATTAACAATTAAGTTTGAAAATTTATTACCAACAGTTTCCTGTTCATTGTTTTTTTGAACTACAAAGAACAAATTATAAAATATAACAGAAAGCCAAAGTAATGGTTTAATTAAAGGACTCACAATAAACTTGAAAAATTGTTTTTCTGCAGGTCCAAGTGAAGAAATCCAAAAAAATAACACTAATGAAATGATTGTAGAGCTAATTCCTAAAATTAAACTACTATTCATTGCAGAAATTTCTAGTAAACTAGATATATTTTTTGAAAAAAGAGTAAAAACATAATCAGAATATCCTTCTTGGAAGAATTGGGAATTTTGGAAATTTATATACTTTGTTATTAACAGTTCCAAATACGCGTCACTTAATGACCCTGTGACTATAAACAAGAATAAACTTAGAACCTTAAGTTTAAAATAATTTATAGTTGACTTATTAAATAATTTTAGAGACCAAATAAACAAAACAAAACTTACAAGCAAACCAGGTATTAGACCAAATTCCCTTATAATTAAACTAGAGATCCACGATCCGAAGTCTCCTAAAATATTGTTTGTCTCCTGCACAGAAACAACACTCCAGCCAGGGTCATCAGGATTAAAAGTCATTAAAGATAAAAAAATCGCTATTGACACACAAAAAAGTATCATCATTATACTTTTTTTGAATATCAGATCTAAAAATTTGTTTTCTAACATATCTTTTTTGTTTTACTCATTAATCAAGCTGGACTAAATATGGTTATAGTTTTTTAAAAATAAACTTAGCCTTTTCATTGTCTCCTCAATAATCTCACTGGTATCGACAAGAGATATTCTTAAGTAACCACTTCCAGGGTTAATATCATTAATTTTTTTACCCATAAAGCTTCCTGGCATAACCCTTAAAGAAAACTTATTCCATAAAATTTTAGCAGCCTCCTCATCATCTTTTACTTTTAACCATAAGAAAAATCCCCCCGCAGGAACTTTAAAATTATCTGCAAATGGTTTTAGGTATTTTTCTACTATTTGGAAGTTTTTGTCATAGTGCAAGCACGCCTCAATATGATGCTCTTCATCTTCGTATAATGCTGCAGCAACTTTTTGAACTGGAATGGGTACTGGTGAAGCACCATTAGATACGAGTAATTTATAACTTTCTATTAATTTTTCATCGCCCGCAATAAAGCCTGCTCTCATGCCACTAATATTACTTCTCTTAGATAGTGAATTAAAAATTACTAAGTTATCTAAACCTTCACCTAAACTTGCAGCAGCTTCCAGTGCTCCAGGAGGTTTAGGCCTATTCATTCTAAATATATCACTGTAACATTCATCAACAGCCAATATAAAATTATATTTTCTAGCTAACAAAATAGCTTTGTTTAAATAGTTAATGTCTGCGATACTTCCATGAGGATTAGATGGAGAACAAATATACATAATAACAGACGATATTAAAACGTTTTCTGGTATGTTTGATAAATTTGGTAAATAATTATTTTCTGGAAGTGCATCTATCCAATAAATCTCTGATCCACTAGATATACTGCCTGCCCTCCAAGCATGATAGAATGGGTTTGTAACCAAAGCTTTAGTAGGTCCCTTTTTGAGATTTTTTGCTAATAAACCAATTAAATGTAAAGGTTCTCTAGTACCCGGTACTGGAACTATATTTTTGTCTAAATCAACAATGTTTTTTGCGCTTGGATACCTTTTTTCTATATATTTAATAATACTTTTACCAAATGATGGAATTGCGCTACTAGGTGGGTATTTACCCCAGTCTTCGTAACTAGTTTCTAAAATATCTTTTACAAAATCTGGGATTTTGAGAGAAGGTTCTCCTATTGACATTTTTAAAACAGAGTATTCTGGATTAGGTTCTAAATTTTGTAAAAGCGTATTTAATTTTCCAAACATCCAATCTTTTAGGACATCATATTCTGGATTAACCATCTCAAACCTTTAAATTAAAATTAAATAATGTTTATTTCTATATTATATTGTTTAATTTTAAAACTAATAGGTCAAAGTACAATTGAAAATAAAATGAAATTATTAAAAAAACGAGAAGAATTACACCAAGAATATTTTCACAAAGTTTGTGTAATTGGTGGAGGGCTAACAGGAGCTATAATGGTCTTGTTGTTAAAAAATTCAAACCTCTTTAAAAAAAATGAAATTGCTTGGATTAAGCCAAAAGAAAAAAAGCAAAGTGATTTAAGAACAACATTTTACAACCCTGCTAGTATAGAATTATTAAAGAACCTTTCGCTAATTGATAATTTAAACTTTAACGATTACTCAAATGTTAATCAGATCGAAGTTTTTGGTGTTAAGGGGTCTTCTCCACTTGTTTGGAAAAACTCTGATTCAGAGAACCCCTTAGGCTTAGTGGTTAGAAATGAAGTTATTTTAAACACTGTTGATAATTTTTTAAATGACATTCCATGCTATGACGGAATAGTGACTAATACTGATAGTGATGAGTATGAAAGAACTTTATACCTTAACAACAGGAAAAGTATTAAGTCACATTTAGTATTATCAGCTGATGGCAAAAACTCCTACCTTAGGAATTTATTATCAATTAAAACAATTGAAAAAAACACAAAACATGTTGCTGTTTCTGGTTTCCTTGAACAGTCAAACAAACATAACTCAAAGGCGATTCAGGCTTTTACAGAATTAGGTCCTATAGGCATACTTCCATATGGAAATAATAAAATAGTTAATTTTGTTCAAAGTATTGAAAAAGGTAAATTGAATAGTTTTCTTTCTCAAAAAAAACCTGAGGATTATTTATGTCAAAACCTTAATGATTTCTTTATAGATAAAGAACTATCCTTCGTGCCAATAGAAAAAATACAAAACATTAAAAACAAACTATCTATTTGGGATCTTGATTTAAACTTAGTGACAAATCCAACTGCTAAAAGGGCAATTTTAATAGGGGATGCCGCACACTCTATTCATCCTCTTGCAGGGCAAGGATTAAACCTAGCTTTGCGTGACTGTGTCTCCGTTATAAAGGCTATAAAAAATAGTTTTCAATTTGGAAATGACTTAGGCGATCAGGCTATTTTGGATTTTTATAGGAAAGATAGATTACCACACACACTTTCTATGACAGCATTTACTGATTTTCTTTTTTACGGCTTTACTTCAACCTCCATTAAGACAAAATCATTTTTGAGTAAGGGAATGGAAAACTTAAATAAAACTAATGCAAAAGATATTTTTAAAATTTTTGCTTCAATTTAAGTTAGAAGATTTTTAGATAGTTTTATACAAAAGCTAAATACTATTGGACTATAATCATATAATTAATAATAACTAATGCCTCATTTTGTTTGGAGTATTTTGCTCCTCAGAATAACTTTCTAGCATTGATTTTAATAAATCATATCTCCTTGCAATAGATTTTGTTTCTAATAATAGTTGCTTTTCTTCATTTGCTAATGGGCATATCATTGTAATTTGATCAACAAAATTATAATCATTACAAGCTTCTATAATTTCCATATTAACTTTCATTTTTTTAAATTTAAAAAAATGTTTTAATGCTTGTTTTAAACTGACAAAACTATCATTAATCCCTTCTTCACTTAGGTCTCGTGAAAATTCGTGCCAATTAATTTTAGCCTCCCTAAAGTTATCCTTATTAGTTGTGTCAGAGAGTAAGTTAAACCTACTTACACCCTTCAAAGTTATAAGGTATCTAGAGTCTTCTGTTTCCTCAAACTTAATAATTCTTCCAGCACAGCCCACATCATGCAGATCAACATTTCTATTTTGATCACTAGATTTTTTTGGCTGTATCATTCCAATCAATCGGCTTTCCTGAGATATAGAATGCTCTATCATTTTTAAATATCTTGGCTCAAAAATATTTAGCGGCAGATATGTGTTTGGGAACATAACTACACCCTCAAGAGGAAATACTGGTATAATATGTGGTAAGTTTTTCATGATTTCATCAATTCTATAATGAAGTAATAATTTTGTTTCTAAAATAAGAGAGTGGCAAGTTTTCTTCTTGCAGCAATTGTCTCTTTGGCATCAAAGCCAACAGAAGAGAAAAACTCTAACAACTGTTTTCTAGCTGATTGATCTTTCCATTCTTTGTCAATTTTGATTGATTTTAAGAGCATATCAAAAGAAGCCTCAATCTCACCATTCCCGAATAAAGCTATTGCAATTTCATGCATATAATCTAGATTTTCTGGATCTTCTTTTAGTTTTAATTTCAAACCTTCTAAACTTTCTTTAGCTTTAAAAGCTTTTTCAGCCACATCAATTGTAAGCAAAATTTCTGAAACCACTTTCGAGTTTTTAATCTCAGGTTCAAGTGCTTCTTGAATTTCTCTTGCTTCAGAAAATTTGTTTAGCCCAATTAATGATTTTATAAGAAAGCCAAATCCCTCCTCATTTTTAGGATCTGAAGATAAAATATTTTGTGCAATCTCACCTAAGTCTTCCCAATTTCTAGTTTCAACTGTATCTCTAGCCATAGAAATTAAATTTTCTACTTCCACACCAGGTCCAGACAAACTAGCAGATTTTTTTACATATTCTAAAATTTCACTGTTAGTTTTTAAACCTTGAAAACCGTCAACTACTTTACCTTCATAAAATGTGTAAACAGTGGGTATTGATTGAATTCTAAGTTGAGCTGCAATCTCTTGGTTTTCTTCTATGTTAACCTTTGCTAAACTTAACTTTTCATTGTGTTCGATTACAGCACTTTCTAATAAAGGAGTTAATTGTTTACAGGGCTCACACCATGGTGCCCAAAAATCAACTATAACTGGTTTTTGACTGGAGGCTTCAATTACGTCCTCCATAAACTCACTGGCATTTATGTCTTTAATATTATTTTTTGCTTGTAAATCTTCGTTACTTTTAATTTCCATTTACTTTACCTCTATTAAAGAAATATATGGTGTCCTGAGAGGAAGTTTTCAACAAATTATTACAAAATACAACAATTGACCAATAATTAAGGTGAGTATAATGATATAACATGAGTAAAAATATTAAAATTGCACTACTTGGTTGTGGTAATTGGGGGAAAAATATAGCAAGAAACTTATCTGATATGGGATACTTGTTTTGTGTTTACGACCAAAATAAAAATATTTCAGAGCAGTTTAATCAAAAATACGGATTACCCAACATTTCAATTGATGAAATTTTACAAAACAAAGAAATTAACGGAGTTGTTATAGCATCATCAGCTATAACTCATAAAGAATTAGCAGCAAAATCACTCTTAAACGACAAAGATGTCTTGATAGAAAAGCCATTTTGTCTCTCATTGTCTGATGCAAAACATCTATCAAAGTTATCCACTAAAAGAAAAAGAATTTTAATGGCTGGACACTTGTTAAATTATCACAATGCTTTTATTAAAATGAAAAAGATCATAAATGATAATGTTATAGGGGATGTTGTAAATATTAGAGCACACCGACTTGCGCTTGGATCTATTCGTTCAAGTGAGTCTGTGACACATGACTTGGCAGCTCATGACATATCTATGATTTTGTCTATAACACAGAGTATGCCTTATGAAATACAAGTGCAATCTATTCACCATAATAATAATGAAGGACCAGACGCTATCTCAGTAAAAATGTCATTTGCTAATAAAGTTACTGCCCTAATAAACTGTGACTGGATGTGTCCTTACAAGGAACATAAATTTTCAGTTATAGGTAAAACTGGAGGTTTGATTTTTAGTGATACAGAGGACTGGCCATATAAACTTGTTTACAACCCATCTTATATAAATACTGACAATACCATCACATCAATACCTCTAAAAAAAGTTAATATTGTGCCAAATGAACCCCTTAAATCAGAATTAGAGGAATTTATTAATTGTATAAATTCTAGACAAAGCCCATTAACTGATCATAAAGAAGCAATTAATGTACAGACTGTAATGGAAATGATAGAAGAAAAGTTAAAAACTTTAGGTAAATCATGATACCGTTTATCGATTTAAAAACACAACAAAAACATATTCGATCGAAAATTGACAGTCGAATAAAGAGAGTTTTGGACCATGGTCAGTATATACTTGGGCCAGAAGTAAAAGAGCTCGAAAATGAGCTGAGCAGATTTTCTAATTCAAAACATGTTCTTTGCTGCTCTAGTGGAACTGATGCGTTATTACTGGGGTTATTAGGACTAAAGCTACAACCAGGCGATGGTGTGATTGTTCCATCCTTTACATTTGCTTCCTCGGCAGAAGTGATGCCATTACTGGGAGCGGTTCCAATTTTTATTGATGTTGAAGAAACAACTTTTAACTTAGATCCAACAAAATTAAAAGATACTCTAGATACAGCAAATGAAATGGGCGTTAAGGTTAAGGGTATAATGTCAGTTGGCTTGTTTGGTCAACCTGCTGACATGAAGCCAATCAAGGATTTTGCTATTAAAAATGACTTGTGGGTTCTTGATGACGCAGCACAATCATTTGGAGGTGAGTACGATAATCAGAAAGTAGGGAACCTTTGTGAGGTAACTGCAACATCATTTTTTCCTGCAAAACCACTTGGTTGCTATGGTGATGGGGGAGCAATCTTCACTAATGATGAAGAAATTTATGAAATAGCTAACTCCTCTCATGTTCACGGTATGGGTAAAAGTCGATATGAATACGATAGAATTGGGATGAATGCCCGGATGTCTACTATTCAGGCCGCTATATTGTTAGAAAAGTTAGAAATTTTTCCTGGTGAAATAAAAAAAAGACAAGAAGTTGTGGATAATTATAACAAACATCTTTCTAAATTAAATCTGGGTCTTAAGTTACCTTATTTGAAAGATAAGTTTAAAAGTAGTTGGGCGCAATACACAGTTATATTACCTGATGACATCAACAGGGAATTATTACAAGAAAAACTAAAACTTAAAAATGTTCCTACAGCCGTGTATTACCCTATTCCACTAAATGAACATAAACCCTATAATGATTACCCAGTATCAAAGGCTGGTTTAGAAACAACTTACAAGTTATCAAAAACCGTTTTATCTTTACCAATGCACCCTTATTTACAAGAAAAAGATATAATTTATATAACTCAAAGTATTAGTGAGGCCGTAACGTTAATCAAGTAAGAAAAATTTGAATAATTTTTCTTGATACTGTAGCAGAGAATGATATATTTCTCCGACAAGGCGGGCGTAGCTCAGTGGTAGAGCATCTCGTTGCCAACGAGAATGTCGAGAGTTCGAATCTCTTCGCCCGCTCCAAAACTTTAGTAAATAACCTTAATTAATTGCTACTATATCAAAAGTTACTTTATCATGTATGGAGTAATCCTTTAAGTTAAGTTCAATATTTTTATTAGCAATTAAAAAGCCTATGTATTTATCATATCTTGGTGACCACACAACTGAGGTAACTCTACCGTCTTCTTTACCTTTATTAAGTACAGATAAATTATTAAAAAAAGGTGGTCGTGGGAAAATGTCTAAGTCAAACTTAACCTGATATATAGACTTATTAAAACCCTTATCTCTTTGTCTCAGCAAAGCTGACTTTCCAACAAAATTAAAGTCGACCTCTAAATTACAAAACTTTCCCAATCCACAATCTTGAGGAAAATTTTTGTTAGTCATTTCATTACCATAACTAAGAAGATAATTTTCAACTCTTTCTATCATATTCGGACAGCCCACCCTTACGTTTAAATCCTTACCTTCTTTGATAATTAGGTCCCATAAAATTATACCTGTTTCATTATTAGAAATTATAATTTCATAACCTGTTTGTTTACTAAAACCAGTTTTAGAAACTAAAACATTATCTTTGTTGAAAAAGTAATTTTTAAATGTGAAGTATTTTAATCGATCAATATCCTGACCAAAAATTTTATTCATAAGCTGTACTGATTTTGGTCCTTGAATTGCAATAGTTACTCTGTCTGATTCAAAAACTTCAGCTTTAAAATTCATCGTATAATTAATTGCAGAAATCCAGTTAAATAAATCAGAGTCCGATAATGAGATTAAGAAATGGTTTTCATTTAAACAGAACACTACTGGATCATTTAATAGGCCGCCTTCAAAATTAACAATGGGTGAGTAGTAAGCTTTTCCAGGTACAATATTGCTGAGGTCTCTACAAAATAAGTATTTTATCAAATTATGAGATTGTTTTCCCTTTATTTCTATAATTTTTTGACAACTCACATCCCACAGCTGTACGTGTTTTATAAGATGGTGATAATCATTTTTTAAAGATTTAAATACTGTTGGTATTAAAGTATTATTGTAAACACTATATTTTTTTACGCCAGCCTCATTATTTCTTGAGGTAAAAGGCGTTTCCTTAATTCTGTTAGACGTGGAAAAATATTCAATAGACATTTCTTACACCCCCATATAAAAAATAAGATCATTAATTACTTTGGATGTTTTTTATGAAAAGTAAATTAAGAAAATCACTAAACAATGATAAATTTGTCTTTACAGCAGAAACATCACCTCCGGACTCAGGCAGTAAGGTTGATGTCATTTACCAAGTTAATTGCTTAAAAGGCCTTGCAGATGCAGTAAATGTCACTGACGGAGCAGGGGCCAATTCTCATATGTCAGCTTTGGCAACAGCTGCAATTATTGCCGAAAACGAAATCGAACCTATTTTGCAATTTACAACAAGAGATCGTAATAGGATTGCTATTCAAGGAGATTTGCTTGGTGGCTGGGCATTAGATATCCCCAATATTCTATGCCTATATGGAGATGAAGTCAAAGGTGGTGATCAACCAGAAACTAAAGAAGTTCGAGACCTTGACACTATAAATTTATTAAAAACTGCCAATGATATCAAAGTAAATAAAACTTATCCTTCAGGTAGAAAAATAGCGAATGCTCCTGACTTTTTTATTGGAGGTGCGGACACACCTTTTAAAATAAAAGATGATTTTGATGGAGCAAATTTATTAAAAAAGATAAATGTAGGCGTTGAATTTTTCCAAACTCAATATGCTTTTGATGAGCTGATACTCGGTGAATATATGAAAAAGCTTAATCAACTTGGTATTACTAATAAAGCATATTTTATAATTGGATTAGGTATTATTAAATCGGCTAAAAGTGCGCGTTGGATGAATGCCAATCTATTTGGTATAAATATTCCTGATGACATAATAAATAGGATTGAGAAATCAAAAAATGAAAAAGCTGAAGGAACAAAAATTTGTATTGAGCTGATCCAAAAATATAAATCAATTGAAGGGGTAAGTGGTATCCACTTAATGGGATACAAACAAGAAGAGGATATAGCCTCTGTTATTTCTCATTTCAAATAATAATAATTTTTTTGGAGATTATAATTGCAAAAATTCCAAGACATTTATTTAGAGGCAAAAAATCTTAATAATGTTCAACTAAGAAAAATCATTAGATCAGAAAAATTCCGAGGACAAACTTCTGGTCTTTCAAAGAATTATTTACAGACTAATCTTATCATCTTAGATAAAAAATATGCTTTGGATTTCATGATATTTTGTCAAAGAAACCCGAAAGCCTGTCCACTGGTTGGGGTAACTGATGTAGGAGACCCTTTTTTTAGAACTTTAGGGAATGACATTGATGTTAGACATGATGTTCCTTCATATAATATTTATTCAAATGGAAAACTTTTAAAGTTAGTTAATAATATAGCTGATTTATGGAGTGATAGCCTGGTAGCTTTTGCAATTGGTTGTTCGTTTACATTTGAACACTCTCTTATGAAACATGGCTTTAAAATAGACCACATTGAAAATAATAAAGTTGTTCCAATGTATAAAACTAATATTAAAAATAAAGTTTCAGGGCCATTTAATAATACAATGGTAGTATCACTTAGGATTTTACAAAAAGATAAAGTCGACAAGGCAATTTCTATTTGCCAACCATTTCATTGGGCACATGGAAAACCAATTCACGTGGGTGACCCAAAAGAAATTGGAATATTAGACGTTAGAAATCCTGATTGGGGCGATAAACCTAGAGAGTTGTCAGAAAACGAAATCTATGTTTTTTGGGCATGCGGCGTAACGCCGCAAAATGCGGTTTTAAGTTCAGATATTGATTTTTGTATTTCTCATACACCAGGTCATATGCTTATTACAGATGTAGACCAGGATGCAGAAGTTCCCATCATACAGTAGCTTTAAAGTTTAGAGACAACAGAAATTTTTTTTGCAGCCTTTTTAGCCTTTTCTAAACTTGATGCCAAAATGACACCCATGCGCCTGTAGGATTTTAGAGTTGGTTTACCAAAAATTCTGTAGTCTACATCTTCATCTTCAAGAGCTGCTTCAACTCCCTCTATAGCGTAATCTCCTGTAGCATTTTCTTCAGCAAGTATGACATGACTAGCACCAGATTGTATTAACTTTATCTCTGGTAAAGGCATTCCTGTAAGAACTCTAGCATGAATATCAAATTGACTATAATTTTGTGTATACATAGTTACCATGCCTGTGTCATGAGGACGGGGACTTAATTCACTAAAAATAACACCACCTTTTTTATCAACAAAAAATTCCACGCCAAAAATACCTGACCCACCTAAGTCCTTAACCATTATTTTGGCAGCCTCTTGAGCTTGCTTTATTACATCTTTTGAACATGCTGCAGGCTGCCAGCTATACTGATAATCGCCTCTTTTTTGAAAATGTCCTATTGGGTTACAGAATGAAACTTTTCCAGATCTCTCTAAAATAGTTAACAAAGTTATTTCATAATCAAAATCTATGAACTCTTCTACAATTACCCTCTTTCTATTTCCTCTCATACCCTCGATAGCAAATTTCCAAGAATTTATTAGTTCTTCTTCAGAGTTTGCGTAACTTTGACCTTTGCCAGATGAACTCATTACTGGTTTGACAGCCACCTTAGAACTTATTTTTTTTGCCTCCAAAATTAATTCTTCCTCAGTTTCAGCATACGCAAATCTTGCTGTTTTTAAGCCTAAACTTTTTGCTCTATCTCTAATTCTATCTCTATTCATAGTTAAGTTAACAGCCTTCGCAGAAGGTATAACAGTGTAGCCATTAGTTTCTGCTTCCAACAAGACTTCAGTTGCTATTGCTTCCACTTCCGGAACAATAAAATCTGGCTTATGTTTATTTATAATTTCATTGAGTTTTACTTTATCAAGCATATTAAAAACTTCAGCCATATCACTTACTTGCATTGCTGGAGCGTTTTCATACGCATCACAAGCTACAACATAGCAACCCATTCTTTTAAGACTAATAGTTAGTTCTTTACCTAATTCTCCACTACCAAGTAATAAAATTTTTTTCATATGTCGGCCTTTTAAAGTTTATAAGATTTATTATGTAGATTACCATTCAGAATATGTCTCTTATTAAAAACCTAATATTTAAATTTTTAAACCAAAGAATTTATAAAATTTATAGTAAAAGATTTCTTAAATATCATAATACTCCTAAAGGGGTATTTTGGAATAGTAAATTATCCCAAGATTTAAGGTTGAATATCATACTAGATAAAATTCTGGATAATACAAAAGTTGATACTCTCACAATTGCAGATATTGGTTGTGGGTATGGAAGGTTATTTGAGATAATTAGAGAAAGAAATCTTGAAAGCCGCATTAGATATTCTGGATTTGATATAAATAAAAATTTTATATCCTTTTGTAAAACTAATAAAAGGTTTGAAAATGCCAACTTCTATGTTGACACACAACCTCATCAGAATTTTGATTATATAGTTATGTCAGGTACTTATAATTTAACGCCAACTAATAACCTAAAATTATTTGAGGAGTATCTCAGACAAAACCTTAAGTCTAACTGGAACAAAGTAGGTAAGGCTATGATTTTTAATTGTTTGATAAGCAGAGAGCGTATTATTAAAAATAAACTATATTATACAGAAATTTCTTGGATCAAAAAATTCTGCGAAGACAATTTAAATAATCCTATAATCTCCAAACATAAATTGCTCGAAGAAGACATAACTATTTTTATTCAAAAAAATTAACTTAGACTATCACTGAATTGGTTAATTTTATTAGCAAAATCAATGGGATTTTCCATTGGAATTAAGTGACCACATTCAGGAAATTCTATCCTTTTTATGTTTTTCATAGTGCTACAGATATCATCTATATCACTTGGTATTCTAAATACCTTATCATAATGACCAGTCATAATTAGGGTAGGTATATTAATTTTAGACCAATCAAAATTCCAATTAGCAGTTAAAGATCCCTCCATAAGTTTAAATATTCCTGAGCTCTCATCAAGGCCATTGTAATTTTTTGGGTTAAGGGCATTTGGCTCCATTTGTTCTAAAAAGGATGGAGAAGCAATAACCGGCATATTAAAATCCATTAATAAAGATGTTCCCCCATATCTTGCCACATTAACCATTGTTTTGTTAATCCATCTTAATCTAGAGCTATTTTTTCTAAGGGTATTGATTAAAACTAAACCTTTGCTCTTAACTCCTTTATCTAAAGCTAGGGCAGCATATAAGCCTCCAATTGATAAACCTACCAAGATCAAATTATTTAAATTTAAAAAATTAATTAATCTAACCAAATCACCGACAATTACCTCAGTGTCTAATAAAAGGTCTTTGTCAAATTTGCTTTTTTCTTGCCCTCTGAAGTTATACGCTAAGTACCCATTACCTTCTTGGACAATTTTTTTTCCAATATGGCCAGTCCAAGCCTCTGTGCTTCCAGTCAAAGCGTTTACAAAAACAAAAGTTTTACCCTCAGGTTTTGGAGAAATATATTCGTAATAAATTTCATTATTGTTATCTATTTTTAAAATAGCCATGCAAAATCCTTTATTCTTCTGGTATTTCTATTTTTAAATGTTGAAAGTGACTAGCTAACTCTTCATCTCTTAGTATAGAAAATTTATCAAACTCATCATCATCTAAAAAATTTATGTTCGTTTCGGTTTCGTTTTGTTCACTATTAGGACCTACGTCATCCAAAATTTTTTCAGTTGCTGAATATATCCTTTTAATAGGATATTCTCCAACCCTTTCCTGAAATGTCACTATTGCTCTCAAACCTCTTTCTATTGCAAGTCTCTCATCTTCGTTTTCGCTTTCATCAAAACCAACATATAGAGCGTGTATTATATGTTGTTTAGGGTCAGGTAATATCCCAATGTCATAAATAATTTCTCCTTGAGGAGACAAATTCATATAAAATTCACTAAAACGCGCTAAAATTTCTCTGGTTCTTGAGGGCCCAGGGTCAATGGGGGGTGCTTTTTGTGGGGGTGGTGGTGCGTTTAAATTATTCCAAATAGCAACGCATATTAAAATGCAAAAAGTTACCACTAAAGCGATAATAAAAGGTGTTGAGTCTACAAACATTAATTCTACTTATTTTTAAAGTTATATTATATTTCAATAGAATATAAATCTAAACTAAAATAATTTATAAAAGTGACAAACATAACAAAAAAAAATTTCTGTATATATTACAGAATGTTATAACAATTTAACAACATTATTTAAGATCACAGATTTGCAATGAGAATAGTTTTCTTGTTAGTATGATTCTTGAAAATACAATTCTGTGTTTTTTTAATTAACTAACAAAGGTTTGTATAAATTATACAAGCGGAAATAGGAGGATAAAATGAAACGGGTATTCGGAGCTGCATTTACATACGCGGCAACCGTAGCCGTAGGCCTTAGTTGGGCTACAATAGGAAACGCTGCATGTGGCAAAGTAAGCATTGCAGAAATGAATTGGGCGTCAGCCTCATTAATGGCAAATGTCGATAAAATAATTTTAGAAAAAGGTTATGGGTGTGAAGTTGAACTTGTTGCAGGTGCTACAATGCCAACCTTTACATCAATGAATGAAAAAGGAGCTCCTGATGTAGCCCCTGAGCTTTGGGCAAATGCTGTTGCAGTGCCTCTTAAAAAAGCTGTTGGTGAAAATAGATTAATTGTTGCCAATGAAGTTCCTATTACAGGTCTTGGTGAAGGTTGGTGGTTGTCACCTTATACTGCTAAGAAACACAATCTTAAAACAGCTGCAGACGTCATTGCTAGACCTGATTTATTTCCATACGCAGAAGATAAATCAAAGGGAGCCTTTGTTGGTTGTCCTGCAGGATGGGGCTGTCAACTAGTGAACCAAAATTTATTCAGAGCTTTTGAAATGGAAAAAAAAGGATGGGTACTTGTTGACCCAGGAAGCGCTGCTGGTCTTGATGGTTCAATGAATAAATCACTTACAAGGGGTGAAAACTGGTTTGGTTATTACTGGTCTCCAACTACTTTGATAGGAAAGCATAATCTAACAAAGGTTGACTTCGGAGTACCTTTTGTTGGTAAAGATCATTGGGACAACTGTATTGTTAAGCCAGAAAAAGAATGTGCAAGCCCTAAAAAATCTGCTTGGACAACCTCTGTTGTCAACACTGTAGTTACTTCTAATTTTAAGAAAAACGCTAGTGTTGCTCTAGATTATATCTCTGGAAGAGCATATCCTGGTAGTGTAATGAATAAAATGCTTGTTTTCATGGACCAGGAAAAAGCCCAGGGTGAAGATGCAGCGTATGAGTTTTTAGAAAAACATGGTGCTGTATGGGAAAAATGGGTTAGTCCAGATGTAGCAAAAAAAGTTAAATCAAGTTTGTAATTTTAACTTAACATTTATAATCACTACTCTTACGAGTAGTGATTATTTTTTTAACTAAGGACTTATCCAAATGGACTGGTTTTTCAATTTCCCAGATATGAGCAGGTCTGATTTAAGAGAATTTAAAAAATCAGTTGATTTTGCATTTACAGATTTTTCACGAACACATGGTGAAAGCATAGAGAATTTTTTTGAACCTCTTTTAATGTTTTTAGTCTGGTTTGAAAAATTTTTTATCAATACCCCCTGGCCACTAATAGTATTAGGCATATTAATTTTAGCTTGGATAGGATCACGATCAATTCTAATTGTTTTAGGTACTTTTTTTAGTTTTATGTTAATTGGCTATTTTGGTATGTGGGAAGATACCATGTCAACTTTGGCTATTATATTAGTAGCAACTTTTTTATGTATATCTATTGGGATTCCTCTTGGAATTGCAATGGCCAGAAGTAATAAAATTCAGGCTGCCATAGTACCCGTTTTAGATGTTATGCAGACGATCCCTAGTTTTGTTTACCTTATACCAGTTGTGATGCTTCTTGGAATTGGAAAGGTTCCTGGATTAATAGCCGTATGTATTTATGCTATTCCACCAATTGTTCGTTTAACAAATTTAGGTATTAGATTAGTGGATAAAGATGCTCTAGAAGCAGCAGACTCTTTTGGTGCTAATTACTGGCAAAAACTTATAGGGGTTCAAATTCCCCTCGCATTACCAACAATTTTTGCTGGTGTTAATCAGACTATTATGATGGCACTTGCGATGGTAGTTATTGCCTCAATGATTGGCGTAAAAGGGCTAGGATTACCTGTTTTGCAAGCAATCTCAAATCAATATTTAGCTTTAGGCTTAATGAATGGTCTAGCAATTGTAATTCTTGCAATAATTTTTGATAGAGTGACCCAAAAGTTTGGCCTTAGAATGCAAAAATATAGAAATGATGGTAAGGATTGATTAGATGCGTAAAAACGATACACTGATCAAAATAAATCAACTTTATAAAATCTTTGGTGATGGCCAAGAAAATGCCCTTGAGCTTGTTAAAAATGGTATTGGGAAAGAAGAACTTCTTGAAAAATCGAATTGCGTTTTAGGGCTTAATAATATTAACCTTAATATTGAAAAAGCAAAAATACAAGTTGTCATGGGCCTGTCTGGATCAGGAAAATCTACACTTATTAGACACCTTAATAGACTAATCGAACCAACAAGTGGCGAAATTCATGTAAATGATATTAATATCTTAGAACTGAGCGATAAAGAATTAGTTCAGTTCAGACAAAATAATATGTCTATGGTATTCCAAAAATTTGCTCTATTTC
>VMBT01000771.1_pt1 | contig 18505 bp, 16 predicted proteins | sample 4404301 | NCBI WGS metagenome assembly VMBT01 (sample SAMN12238535, study PRJNA552566) | marine metagenome | isolation source: Coastal seawater | place: USA: coastal Georgia, Sapelo Island | collected 2008-08/2009-08
TATATGCTGGAGCAGCAGTAGAATATGCCCATATTTGCCATTCAGCAGACGTGTGAGCAGCATCAGGCTCACCAGTTGCATCTATAACCTCAGCAGGCATCTCACAGCTAAACATTAATGCAAGAGCTAATATTGAATATATATATTTCATAAAATTTATTTTAATAAATCTAGAGAAAAACAGCCAAGAGACCAAAAAATAAGAAATGTATTACTAGAATGTTTGTAGATACTAAAAACTCTTTATTGTTATTGGATTGATATATTAAATGGAATAGGATCGAGAAAATGAACCACCAAAAATAATTTGAAAAAGGAACAGGATTTATAGTGAACTCCCAATAATCAAGTTTTGGAGCACTAATCTCAATTAGTAAATCCAACAAAATCATCATAGCTGACCCAAGTACAACCTTTCTTATTATTGACTTTGGAAAGATCCTATCTGCAAAGTTTCCAGTTAAAATTATTAGTAAAACCCAGTTAAAGCCAATCACGATAGGAACATTAAATATCTTAATACCTAAATTGTCACCATATTTATATTCACCAAAAAAAAATGAATAGTTTACTCCTATTATCTCTACACTCAATCCTAATAAAAAAATAAAAAATAATCTTGTAAGTAGCTTTTTATCAATAGAGTTATTTAATATTAATAAAAATAAAGTCATTGTTAAAACATAAGGTGAGGATGAAAGAAAAAAATCTTTTTGATCAGATAATATTCCGAAAAATCCACTAATATTTAGAAGCCAAACAATAAAAATTGAAAAACTTCTCAATTCATTATTATCAAGGAACTTTAACATATTAGTTTATTAAATCTGAAACAATTTTTGCTGAATTTAAACATAGTGGTATTCCTCCACCAGGATGAACACTACCTCCACAAAAGTACAAGTTATTTATATTTTTTGAAAAATTAGGATGCCTTATAAACGCAGATTTCAATGAGTTACTTGAGCTCCCATATAATGCTCCAAATTTAGAAAGTGTTTCAGTCTCAATATCAACTGGGGTTAATATTTTTTCACCAATTATATTGTTTTCAATATCAACTTTTAAAGTTGAATTAATCTTTTTAATAACATTATTTCTTAATTTTTTTTTGATCTTTTTCCAATTTTGTCCGCTATCAAATGGAGAATTTATTAGTATAAACCAATTCTCACATCCAGATGGTGCATCTTCCTTAACAATTTTTGATGTTGAACATATATAAACAGTAGGATCATCATAAATTAAATTTCTATTGAATATATAATCAAACTCTTTCTTCTGGTCTCTACTAAATATTATGTTGTGCACATTAATATTAGAGAAAGATTTATTCATATTCCAATAAAAAACAACTGCTGAGCTAGAAGGTTGGTAATTTTTAATAAAAAAAGGCTTTTTATAACCTTTTAAAAGCCTATCATACGTTAAGTTTATATCCATATTAGACACAATTATATCTGCTCCATAATTTATTCTTTTTATGGATACTCCCACTGCTGACTTGTTCTTAATTAGAATCTTATCAATTTCTGAATTAAAATGAAATTTTACACCAAGATCCATAGCAAGATTATACAGTGAGTGAGAAATATCAGATAAACCTTTTTTTGGCATAAATACACCAAGGTCATGCTCTAAATGTTGAATAATTGACATTATTCCAGAAGTCAAATATGGACTTGATCCGTTGTAAGTTGCGAATCTGTTAAATAGCTGGATTAGTTTTTCATCTCTAAAATATCTTTTATTTAATGAGTTCAAACTGATAAATATATTTAACTGAAAAAAATTAAAAATTGCTTTTAATGAATCAAATGATAGATATGTTGAAATTTTATGGAGGGACTTTTCTAAAAATATCTTTTTTACAAGATTAAATTTTTTCTTTGAGTTAAAAATGTATTCCTCAACTTTGTTTTCCTCTTTATTAAAATTTTTATGAACTTCATCAATAAACTTTTGACTATCTGAATATGCATTAAATATTTTACCATCATCCCAAAAATATTTGCATGCTATGTCAAGTTTATCATATTTAAAATATTTATCAATGTCTACCCTTGCATCATCAAATATATCTTCAATAAGATTTGGCATTGTAAATAATTTTGGCCCAAAATCATGCCTAAAGTTGTTGATGTAAAAGTCACTTAGTTTCCCTCCTACATTTTTATTCTTTTCAAATACCTCAACATTATACCCTTTAGACTTTAGTCTAACTGATAAAGCAAGGCCAGCAATTCCTGAACCAATTATTATTACCTTTTTTTTCAATTGAACTCTTTTAAGGATAAAATATTAGATCTAACAAATAGCTCTTCTGAATACCATTTATCTTTTCTAGCTTTATTTAATATTTTTAAATGATTTTTATCAGAGTATGCATAATTCTTCATCCTCTGCTCACTCATCCATATACTTAGAGTAGCTTGTTCTATAATTGGAAGTTCACCTATACCTTTGTAGAACTCTGCTCCATCTTGACTTTTTATAGATCTAGCAGCTATAGAAGTATTAAATAAAAAATTTAATAGCTTGTTTAGCTTAACTCTTGCTCTTGTTAAGACAATTATCTTTCCTCCATCATATGAACTGATATTTTTAAATGGATTTATTCCATTCCATGATCCAGTATAATTATATGGATCAATTTTAATTTCAACTCGTTTATAGGATCTAGTTATTATCTCATTTATAATATTATTTTCATCAATAAATTTTTTTCTATTGTAATCATTTTTCCATGAAGTGATCATTACGTATGATGAAAAGTCTGGGATAAAACTAAAACCTTCGTTAGAGCCAGTTCCAAAAAGTTTTATAAACTTTAGTCCACTAGAGCTAATGAGATTCTTATTGAATGTGTAAGCGCCCATAAGCTTAAACATCCAAATCTTATTTTTTTTAAAATAAAATAGATCTATGTAATAGGTCAAATTTTAAGATTTAGCAAACATTAAGATACAAAAAAACCCTACTGAAAAGTAGAGTTTATTTGTGGTACCACCAGGAATCGAACCAGGGACACAAGGATTTTCAGTCCTTTGCTCTACCAACTGAGCTATGGTACCAAAAACTTCGCAAATATATTAATATTTAAATAAAGCTGTATTCAAATGTTTCTTTAATTTTATAAAAAATTCCTTAATGAATTTAGCGATTGACATAGGTAACAGTAAGGTCAAATTTTTTTTATTTGAGAATAATAAAACCATACTCAAAGAAATTTGTGAAAAACAAGATTTCATGAAAACATTAGATTCAATTTCTAATAAAAATAATATCAAAAATGTTATTTCTTCTAGCGTATCTTCAAATCACGATCTATATATAAAAGAGAGTTTAAACAAATCAAAGTACATTAGTTTATCAAATGATAATTTATTGATTCCCTTTAAAAATAATTACAAGACAAAAAATTCTTTGGGTCAAGATAGAATCGCTCTTGTTTCATCTGCCATATATAATTACCCTAATCAAGATAATTTAATAATAGACCTAGGCACATGTATAACATATGATTTTGTAGATTCAAATAAAACATATCATGGTGGAGCGATATCACCGGGTTTTAAACTTAGATATAGTAGTTTAAATACATATACTTCTAATTTACCATTATTGGAATTTGAAGAAACTGAAAATATAATTGGTTCAACTACAAATGAGTCAATTCATTCAGGAATATTTAATGGAGTTATTGCAGAGGTAAATAATTATATAGATTTACTTAAAAAAGAATACCCAATGCTTAATGTTATTATAGTTGGAGGATTCTCAAAGTTCTTGCTTAATAAGATAAAAAATGCAATATTTGCGGACCAAGACTTTTTAGCCCAGGGTTTAAATTATATTATAAATTATAATGAAAATAGATAAAATTCCATCCATTTTAGTTTACTTATTATTTTCATCAATATTTGCTTTCTCTCAAAACAACACAAGATCTCCATATTCCTTAAATGAATTAGGTGAAATAAACTTTCTTGGTAATATATCAAATATTTCTATGGGAGGGGTTGACTCAGCTATTGATTCAATTGAATTTAATATTAATAACCCATCGTCTCTTGCAAAATTAAATACTACGAATTATCAAATTGGAACTTTTTATAAATCAATTGGGATCTCAAATAATGTATCAACAGAAAGAGCGAATGCTGCTAATATAAACTATATTGCTATTGGAATCCCTGTTAAAAGATTTGGATTTGGATTTGGTGTTTTGCCATATTCTTCATTAGGATTTAACCTTCAAACTTCAGAAGAATTTAACAATGAAAATATAATAGATACTAGATTTTTCGGAGCTGATGGAAACCTTAATAGGGCATTTTTATCAATAGGAGTCCCCCTTCATAAATATTTTTCAATTGGTGCAACTCTTAATTATAATTTTGGAAAATTTTCTTACGAAAAGTATAACCAATATGACGGAATTAATTATGGAACTTACTCAAATAGTAGCTCAGAAATTACAGGTTTCACTTACAGTCTTTCCTCAAGTATTTCTCTTCCATTAAAGGATGACATATCACTTAATTTAGTATACAATTATAATCTATCTGACTATCTGAACTCATATAATACGGAGTTTATTTATACATCCACTTCCTCTTCTATTAATGCCGAATCGTTAGGAGATTTTGTTGATGTAGACCTAGCAAATTCAGGATTAGAGAATACTAGTCTACTTGTACCAAAAAAATCTATTTACTCCATTGGATTAGAGAAAAAAAATAAATGGTTTTTAGGTGCACAATTTGAAAACAAAATGTCATCTGATTTTGAAAATAAGTTTTTAAATATTAATAACGTATCATACAGAGACTCTAAGATATTCTCGATAGGAGGATATTTTATACCAGACACCTCATCTTTAACTAGTTACTGGAAAAGGGTCATATATAGATTTGGTTTAAAAAATGAAGAAAAAAGTATTATTATAAATAATTTGCCTATAAATCATTTTAGTTTAAATTTGGGACTTGGTTTACCACTTTCAGGCTTGTCTAAAGCTAATATAGGTCTTGAGTTTGGTAAAATAGGCGACGATAAAAACTCCCTAAGAGAAAATTATGTTGCTCTTAGATTGGGCTTATCGTTAAATGACATTTGGTTTATTAAGAGAAAGTTTAACTAAACTTTTTAATATTTAAAATGTCTAATGAAAGTATAATTAAATTAAAAATATGAATTACTTAAGGTTCTTTAGAAGTTTAATTTTAATCTTATTTACAGTCCCAAGTTTTTCCCAACTTAGCTCTAATGAGTGTATGGAGCAACTATCAATTTTTGCTGAATCAGCAAAAATTAGAAACTATCAAGCTGCATATGAGCCATGGAAGATTGTACTTGATAATTGTCCTAAATTAAATGTTGCAACTTACCAATTTGGTGAAAGAATTCTCAAGGATTTTATAGCAAAGTCAACTAGTCCAGAAGATAAGGCTAGTTACACAAATGATTTACTTAATCTATATGATAAATGGGCTGAAAACTTTCCAACAAGAAAGGGTGTAAATCAAATAGGTAAAATATTCAGTAGTAAAGGACAAGCAATGTTAGATAATGGTATTGAGGATAAAAACTTAATTTATGAAACATTTGATTATGCATTTCAAAATGACCCTTCTAGTTTTACAAGTCCAAAGTCCTTAGCTTATTATTTTATCACAGGTTATGATTTATACAAAGCAGGTACAAAAATTGAATTAGAGGATCTATTTGAGAAATATGAGGAACTTACTGAAAAATTTCAGCTACTTCAAACTAATATTTCAAAGAATCTTGATATAATTCTAAAGAAAGAAGAGTCTGGTACTGCCTTAACCTCATCTGAGACTAGAAATAAAAAAATATATAATACCAACACAAATGCAGTTGGTTCTTATCTTCAATTACTAGATCAAACTATTGCAAAAGAAGCTACATGTGAAATTTTAATTCCACTTTATACTAAGAACTTTGATGAAAACAAAAATAATCCAATCTGGATTAGAAGAGCTGCTGGTAGACTAGATGGTAAAGATTGCTCAGATGACCCACTATTTGTCACATTAGTTGAGCAACTCCACAGTTTGGAACCTTCAGCTGATTCAGCTTATTATCTAGGAATTTTAAATGATAAACAAGGAAATGCTGATGAAGCTCTAAAATATTATCAAGAATCAGTTACTCTTGAAACAGATAATTATAAAAAAGCAAATATTCTATATAAAATTGCAGTAAAATTTAGAAACGCTGGAAGAAGAGTTTCCTCAAGAGACTATGCTGAACAAGCGTTATCATTCCAACCATCCTTAGGTAGAGCTTATCTATTAATAGCAAATTTATATGCTGATAGTGCAAATGGTTGTGGAGATACACAATTTAATAAAAGAGCTGTTTTTTGGCTTGCTGCTCAAACTGCTCAAAAGGCTGGTAGAGTTGATGCCTCACTAAAAAGACTTTCTGATAGAACTGCTGCTGCATTTAATGGTAGGGCCCCAACTAAAACAGATATCTTTACTGAAGGTAATCAAGGTTCTACTATATCATTTCCATGCTGGATTAGAAGAAGTGTAAAGGTTCCAAACCTTTAAAATGAGATTTACTTTTTTTTTAATTTTTGTAATCTTAATTTCCTGTAATACTGATAGGCAAATCATTGTGAGTGAGGAAGTAAATATTCCACTTAGTATAGCCAACAATTTTACTATGACCTATACTGACTCCAGTCAAGTCAAGTCATTTATATCTGGCAATAAACACTTTGACTATTCAAATAATATTCTTAATTATTCTGAGCTTTTCGATGACGTTGAGCTAATAATCTATGATGATAATAAAACATCAATAATTAAGTCAGACTATGCAATTGTTTATAATTCATTTAGATTTATGGAATTTAAAGGCAATGTAGAAATAACAACTACAGATGGAGAATTATTGATTACAGATCAGTTGTACTACGATACAGAAAATGAATGGCTTTTTACTGAAGACAAATTTGAATATACAGATAAGTCAAACAAAATAATAGCTAATAGACTTGATTCTAATAGAGACTTTACCGATCTTGTAACAGGTAATCTAACGGGATCTATTAATATAACTGAACAATGAAAAACTTTCTTATTTCTGAAATAATCTATTGGGTAATTGCTGTGATTTCACTGTTTAGTGTTATTGAGAATTGGACAATTAATAGTGATAGGGCCTATATTTTTCTTGGGTTTTGTATACTATCTATTTTTATGGCTTTGTTTAGAAGGCATTTTAGGAAAAAGTACGCAAATAGAAAGTAAATGATTATAATTTTTAGTCTTTTATTGTCTGCTTTCTTTTCAGGAATGGAAATTGCATATGTTTCCTCCAATAGATTGAATTTAGAAATAGAGAAGAACAAATCGGGATTAATACCTAAAGTATTATCCATAATAACTCAAAATCCTTCAAGATTTATTGCAACTATGCTTATTGGTAACAATTTTGCTCTTGTAATTTATGGAATTTTTATGGGGCAATTTATAATTGATAATATTCCTTTTTTAGATCTAGCCTCTATCAATGAATTCTCTGCTCTTTTAATTCAAACTTTTATTTCAACATTCTTAATTTTAATTGCTGCAGAATTTATTCCTAAGGTATTGTTTCAAATATATTCAAATTTATCAATGAAGGTCTTCTCAATACCTGCATATATATTCTATATACTTCTTTATCCAATCACAAGTCTAGTTACTATTATATCAAATTTAATACTAAAGACTTTTTTTAAAGTTGATCCTGAAGAATCTAAAATCTCATTTTCAAAATTAGAATTAGAAAGCTATATAGAGAATGAAATAGAAAACTCCGATGAAACTTTAGATTCAGAAATTGAAATTTTTCAAAATGCTCTAGAGTTATCTGAAGTTAAGGCAAGAGATGTAATGGTTCCACGAGCAGAAATTATTGCCGTTGATAAATCTATTGAAATTGAAAAAATTAAAAAAATATTAACTGAAACTGGCCTATCAAAAATTCCTGTTTATGTAGATACAATTGACGATATTATTGGTTATATACACTCATTTGATTTCTTAAAAAAACCAGATAACCTAAAAGAACTTATTTTACCCGTTGAATTTGTGCCAGAGCCAATGTTAGTGAATGATGTTCTTGAATTATTAACAAGGCAAAGAAAAAGTATTGCTGTTGTAATTGATGAGTATGGCGGAACTTCCGGTATTATAACTGTTGAGGATATTGTAGAAGAATTGTTTGGAGAAATTGAAGACGAACACGATAACTATGATTATTTTGAAGAGAAAATATCTGAAAATACCTATGAGCTATCTGCAAGGTTAGAAATTGAGTATCTGAATAAATCACATAACCTAAATCTTCCTGAAAGCGATACCTATGATACACTTGGAGGTTTAATAGTATTTAATGTGGAGGAAATTCCAAAAGTTGATGATGAAATTAAAATTGGTCAATATTCAATTAAAATCATTGAAGCAAGCTCATCAAAAATTGAAAAAGTACTATTAAAAAAAATTGAACAAGAATAGCATAAATAAATACTTAGTTGTATTTTCGAAAATTATTAAAAAAAATGGCTATACTCGGACAAATTAGAAAAAGATCTATATTCCTTATAATAGTAATTGGGATGGCACTATTTGCATTTGTTATCTCTGGAGTTTTTACCTCAAATGGTGGATTTAGCTCTAACAAGCCAATTGGTGAAATTAATGGTGAAGAAATTGACTTTGAGATTTTCAACATGATGGTCGAACAAGCTCAAACGGTATATGGACTAAATACAATAAACGCAGTAAACTTTGCATGGAATCAAGGTATTAAAAATCAATCTCTAATCCAAGAGCTAGATAAACTTGGAATAGATGCTGGCAAGAATCAATTAGAACAAATTATCTCAAGTGATGAATCGATTGTTTTAAATCCTTTATTTCAAAATGAAATCGGTTTATTTGACTTTAACAAATTTTCAAATTATATAGCTCAGTTGAAGACATCTAATCCAACAATTTATAACTCATGGAAGTTACAAGAAGAAAATATTATATCTCTTGCAAAGCAAAAAATTTATTTTGATTTAATTAAATCAAGTGTAATATATACTAACGTTGAGTCAAATATTCAGTTTCATTTAGAAAATGACAAAGTAAACATTGAATATCTAAGAATTCCTTATGAATTAGTCCCTGACTCACTTATTAAAATAAAAGATTCAGAAATTAATTCCTATGTAAGAAATAAAAAAGATGTTTATGAAATTGGAGCATCTAAAAAAGTTGAATTTGTATATGTACCTGATATAGCGAGTAATATTGATATAAATAATATTAGAACAAATCTTGAGCAGCTTAAAGATGGATTCAATCAACTTAATCAAATCACAAACTCGACTGAATATGTTGAAGGTTTCAGTAGTGTAAAAGATTATTCTGAGTTTATTGATATATACTCTGAAGTAGCTTGGGACTCTATTTATAAGACTAAACAAGAATTATCAAGTGATTTTTCTGATATTCTTTATGGGCTTAATGTTGGCCAGGTTTTTGGTCCATATCAAGATGGTAATTTTTATAAAATTACAAGAATGATTGATAAAAAAAGAGATGGTAATTTGAATAAAGTCTTACTTGCTGATGTTGCAATTGAAATTATACCATCTAATGAATCTTCTAATGAAAACTTCAGGAAAGCTTCTCAGGTTGAATTTGATGCGAATAATGGTCTTTCTCTTAATCAAAGTGATGCAAGTTTACAAATAAATACCTTTGAATCTTTCGAAGATTTTGATGAAGGTTTACCTGGTGTAATTAATTCTAGACAAGTGATTAAGTGGATGTATGATGATAATTCTAGGGTTGGAGATGTAAGAAGGTTTACCCTAAACGATGGCTATATCGTTGCTAAGATTATCGAATTTAACAAGACTAGACTTCCAGATATTGAAGATGTTAGAACTGAGATTTCACAAATTCTAATTCAAAATAAAAAATACGATTTCTTAAAAAATAAATACAAATCAACATTGAACATAAATACTATTGCAGAGGAAAATAATCTAGAAGTTGAAAATGCATCTGCAGTTACTCAATATGATCCAATTCTTGTTGGAGCAGGTGTAGAACCATATATCATAGGTTCTTCTTTTTCTCTAGAGCCTGATGAAATATCTGAGTTATTAAAGGGTAATAATGGTGTCTATATTATAAGACTTTTATCAAAGGAAATTGCTGAAGAAATTAACCTTGGTCAAGCAATATCTAATTCTTTAAGTGATAGAGAGATTGAAAGAATTTCAACTTTGATTCCAGAAGTACTTGAGTCAAAAGCTGAAATTGTTGATAACAGAAGCTTTTACTACTAAACTAAAGCTAATTCATTATAATTTAGTACTGTATTAAATCCCTTACTTTTAAAATAGTCAGTTGGATTTTTATCTAATGCAGAAGCAAGAATAAAATCACCTCCCCATGCACCTAAACTTTTAATTTCACCATCAAAATCATTAAATAGTTTATCCTTAATTTTCTCTTTTGATGTTAGTTTTGACACTATGTTTTCATGTTCTTTTATTAATGAATTAAATTCTAGCTGGTCTTTGCATAAAATAATTCTTTTTGTAATATCTGAGATCTCAGTAATACCAATTTTTGAATTTATTTTTTCTCTGAAACTTTTTATTTCATCTAAGGAATTCTGTTTCTTATTTAAATAGATAAAATGTAATTTATCTCTAAAAGATGGATTAAAATTAATTTGTTTTATTTCTTTTTTATTATCATTTAGTCTATACAGTAATGAGCTACTTGAATCAGCACATGCAATATCATAACCACTTCCGTTAAAAAATTTAGTATTTAACTCATAAGGATCAACACCTGAAAATTTTGAAAGATTATTGATAAGAGTTGATGAAGATCCTAAACCCCAATCTTTATCAAATGTTAATTCTGTATTTATTATTGAACCATTTGACTTTAAAAAATTACTTTCTTTTTCTCGAATGAAACTTATAAGTTCTTTTATAATCTCTGAAACTTCTTTAGATGATGAATATTTAACCTTTAAGCTATCTTTATCTAGTTCACACTTAAACCAAATCTGTTTATTCTTATTATAACTTGTCCAATTGATTATATTAGAGTCATTGTCATTTATTTCTAAATATTGTCCATATACTGTGGGTACTGCTAAAGATAATGCTCCATTAAGAACAAAATACTCTCCTGTTATTAATATTTTACCATTACTATAAAATTTCATATTTACTTATTCGACTTAATAAACTCAGAAACTGAGCTATTGTTGATTTCTTTATCTACAAAATATTTCTTAGCTCTTTTGATCTGATCTTCGTTAGCATTATTTTTAATTAGAAGATTAATTAAGTGCATTTTCATATGTCCTTGCTGAATACCTGATGTAATTAATGACCTAACTGCAGCAAAATTTTGAGCAAGTCCAACACAAGCTATAATACACATGAGATCTCTAGACGATGGACTGCCAAGTATTTGTAGTGATAGCTTAACTAGTGGGTGCAAATCAGTAATTCCTCCTACTGTCCCAACTGATAGTGGAATTTTAATACTTATTCGAAACTTATTATCCAAAATTGTACATTCTGATAAACTCTCATATTTAGAGTTTAATGATGCATAGGAGTGAATACCAGCTTCTACTGCCCTAAAATCATTTCCCGTGGCAATTAAAATTGCATCTATTCCATTCATAATTCCTTTATTATGAGTAACTGCTCTGTTGATATCAACTTTAGCAATATCAAAAGCGTATTTCATTTTTTTTGCAAACTCTTCTGATTCAATACCCTCAATATCTATTAGATCTTTAATATCACATTCTGCATGGGCTTCAACAATACAATCTGGTGTGTAATTTGATAATATTGACATGATTATATTTATACTGTAACCACTTTTAGTGAAATAATCATATTGTTTAGATAACTCCTCTATTTTTTTTGACATTGCTTCTAGACATGAATTAATAAAATTAGCTCCCATTGAATCTGAAGTATCAAAATCAATTGATAATTGGAAATAGTTTTTTAAATCACTTGTTTTATCAATAATATTTATCGCAGATATACCACCACCTCTTTTCTTCATATTTTTAGTGATATTGTCAGTGGATTTAAGTATATATTCTCTATTATTATTTATAAACTCTTTAAGAGCTTCTTCATCTCCATTAAATGAAAGGTGTATGTGCCCTCTTTTTGTAAAACTTTCAACTTTAGATTTAAATCCTCCTTTATCAAACCAGAATTTAGCTGCATTTGACAATGCAGCAACAACTGAACTTTCCTCTGTTACAAGTGGTATAGTGTAATTTTTATTATTTATTAAAAAGTTTGGTGATAAAGAATAAGGAAGGTAAAAGTTTGAAATACTGTTTTCAGAAAATGAATCATGTATAGCTTGGATATCTTTATTAGAATTTAAATAATTATCAAGTATTGATTTAACTTGATTTGAATCATCAAATATTTTTTCACTTAACCAATCAATCTTTTCCTCCCTTGAAAGTTTTGAAAAACCAATTATTTTTTTTGGCATAATTTTCTTTTCTTTATGTAAATATAAGTGAAAACAAACTCAATATAATTTAAGGTATCGTACAATGAATAATATTAATCTATTTAATGGAGACGAAATAAATCAAAAAACAATTCTTGGCCATCCATCAGGACTTTTTACACTTTTTTTTACTGAAATGTGGGAAAGATTCTCATATTATGGGATGCGTGCAATACTTGTTTTATTTCTAATCTCCTCAATTGATAATGAAGGATGGGGATGGGATAGATCAGATGCTTTAGTATTATATGGCTGGTATACTGGGCTTGTGTATATTACTCCAATTTTTGGTGGACTAATTGCAGACAGATTCATTGGCTATAGGAAAGCTGTTGTCTATGGAGCTCTTCTTATGACACTTGGTCATGCAGCTATGGCCCTTGAGGTTTTTTATGATTTCTATTTATATGTTGGTTTAAGTCTTTTAATATTAGGAAATGGGCTATTCAAGCCAAATATAAGCTCGATAGTAGGCCAAATGTATAAAGATGATGGAAAAATCAAAGATGCTGCTTACACAATATTTTATATGGGAATTAATTCAGGTGCCTTTCTTGGAATTCTTCTATGTGGCTATATTGGCGAAACTGTTAATTGGCATTATGGTTTTGGTTTAGCAGGAATATTTATGTTATTTGGAATGCTTCAATTCCATTATGGACAAAATATTTTTGGATCAATTGGTTTAAAACCAAGTGAAAAAAAAGATGATAAAAATTTAGATGTTAAGGAAAATCAAACTCCAAGGAAAACTGTAGTTGATAGATTAATTGTTATTGGAATTTTTTCTTTTGTAACTATATTTTTTTGGTGGGGATTTGAACAGGCAGGGGGAAGTATGACAATTTTTGCAAATGACTATACCAATAGAGATCTAATAGGAACAGGAGCACTAACTTTTAAGATTATAAACTCACTTCTAGTTATAGTTCCAATGATCATTTTAACAGTAATTCTCTATTATTTATTTAATAATACATTTCAGAAATATGCGATGTCTAATATATTCCTATCTATAAGTTTTATTATAATTTGGGGTATTATCATATGGATGTTAAATAGAGAATTTGTGAAGGATGCAACTGAAGTGCCCGCGTCATGGTTTGCTATTTTGAACTCTTTCTTTATAATTGTATTTGCACCAGTTCTTTCTAAAATTTGGCAATCAAAATTTAATCCATCAGGACCTGTAAAGTTTGGAATTGGATTAATGCTTTTATCAATAGGATTTGCAATTCTCTCATATGGTTCTTTAAGCATTCCTCTAGGAGCTTCTTCAGCCTCTCAAAGTATGATCTTTCTTATTCTTGCCTATCTATTTCATACATTAGGAGAGCTCTGTGTATCTCCTGTTGGACTTTCTTATGTTAGTAAATTAGCTCCACAGAAACTTGTTGGTTTAATGTTTGGAGTTTGGTTTGTAGCAAACTTTATTGCAAATCTAAGTGCAGGTTTTACAGGAAGTTATATAGATCCAATAGTTGAAGATTATGGAATGTCAGTTTTCTTCTTAATTTTTACAATTTTACCTGCAGTTGTTGGATTGTTAATGATAGCTGCAAATAAAAAGATTGTGAGTATGATGCATGGAATCAACTAATTATTGATGAAGCAATTTTCTTAGATGTATCTTTAACAGACAACAAATCAAAAATTTTAGAATATTCCTGTATAATTTTTGATTTTGTTTCTTGCTCACAAAGCTTATTAAATTCAAATGCAAGATTTTTCTTATTAAAGTCACTTTGAATAAGTTCTTTAACAATATCCTTTTCTAGTATAATATTTACAAGAGATATATGCCTAAGCTTAACAAATAATTTACCAATAAAGTAACTAAGATCACTAGTCTTATAACAAACTAGTTGAGGTACCTTAAAAAGAGAACATTCTAGTGAAGCTGTACCACTTGTTACAATTGCTGCAAAAGAATTAGTTAATAGGTCATATGTTTTATCATATATGATATATAAATTAGAATATGCTGCTAGATTATATAACTTTGGATCAACATTATTGACTCCCGCAATTACAAAATTGTAATTAGGATAATCACTAATTATAGATAAAAAAATTGGCAGCATAGTTTTAATTTCTTGTGTTCTACTTCCTGGTAAAAATGCAATAACTGGTTTATCATTAGGGATGTTATTATCACTAAAAAAGCTATTATTTATTTTGTGTGAACTAATAGCCTCTATTAAAGGATGCCCAAAATAAAATGTATCCATATTATGCTTTTCATTATAGTATTTCTTTTCAAATGGAAAAATAACATATAGTTTATCTACATTTCTTTTTATCTTTTTTATTCGTCCTTCCTTCCATGCCCATATTTGAGGACTTATATAAAAGTAGTTATTGAATCCTTTTTTTTTTGCCCAATCACAAATTCTTAGATTAAAGCCAGGATAATCTATATAAATTATTTTATCAGGATTAAATGCAAGTATATCCTTTTTGCAGAAACTAATATTACTAAAGATTTTATCAAGATTCTTAATTACCTCATAAAATCCCATAAATGCAAGTTCACTAATATGCTTTACATTAGTTCCTCCACTTAAAATCATTTTATCTCCACCCCAAAATCTAATTTCAGCATTTTTGTCTAGCGATTTTATCTCTGTAATTAAACGAGAACCATATAAATCTCCTGACGCTTCTCCAGCAATTATATAATATTTCATTTAAAATCCCACTCGTTTAGACCCTGAATAGCATGGTGAGCAGTTAAATCAAATTCAACTGGTACAATTGAAATATAATTATTCTTTAGAGCCCATTCATCTGTATCTTCTCCTTGATCTTTATTAACAAACTTTCCAGTTAACCAATAGTATTCTTGACCCAGAGGATTTTTTCTCTTATCAAATTCTTCAACCCAATATGCCTTTGCTTGTCGACAAATTTTAACACCTTTAATATCAGATTTCTTTACTGCAGGGATGTTAACATTTAAAACAACTCCTTTTGGGATTCCATTATTTAAAGCATTTAAGGTAATCTTTCTAATAAAATCTTTAGAATGACTAAAATCTGCATTCCAACTGTAATCTAAAAGAGAAAATCCTATAGCAGGAACTCCTTCAATTCCAGCTTCAATAGCAGCACTCATTGTTCCGGAATATATTACATTGATTGAAGAGTTGGAGCCATGATTAATTCCAGATACACATAAATCAGGTTTTCTAGGCATTAATTCATTAATGGCTAATTTTACGCAATCAGCAGGTGTTCCAGAGCAACTATACTCAATAATTTCAGAATTTTTTGGGGTAATTCTAGAAGAATGTAATGTTGAATTTATTGTTATGGCATGTCCCATTCCAGATTGTGGACTATCTGGAGCTACAACAATAACGTCACCTATGTTTTTAACTACAGATATTAAAGTTCTAATTCCGGGAGCATTTATTCCATCATCATTTGTAACTAAAATAAGTGGCCTTTTCATTTATGATTATTTCATGTAAATATATGAAAACGTTTTACTCTTTTAACTTTAACATAAACTTTGCTGTTATAAGGGTTACCTTAAATTTTTTTAAATTAATTTAGCATTATGATTTTAAGGATTTTCGGGTTAGTTGTATCAAGTATAATTTCACTTGTAATTTATTTTGAAGTCTCAAATTTTAAATTTTCAAGTGACGAACCAAATAAAGATAGATTATTAGTTGATCTTGTTTCTTATGTTTTAGATAAGTTGCATTATGATCCAAAAATAATCAATGATGATTTTTCAATAAAAGTATATGATGAATTTATTGAAGCTATAGATTCTCAGAAAAGATTCTTGCTTGAGTCAGATATTGAGATGTTGTCAAAGTATAGACTCCTCATAGATGACCAGATAAACTCCTCAGATATAACATTTTTTAACACTGCTTACGATGCATTAATAAATAGAATCTCTGAAGTTGAAGAATTTTATGAGGAAATCCTTGATGAACCCTTCAACTTTAATATTGATGAAGAGATTAATCTAGACTATGAAAATTTAAACTATGCAACAAATCTTAATGATTTAAAAAATCTTTGGAGGAAAAGATTAAAGTTATCTGCTCTTGATGCATATGCTGCAAAAAAAGAAATAAATGATGACAAAAGTGATTCAGAAAAAAGCCAAATCAAAACAGACGAAGAAATTGAAAATGAATCTAGGTCTTCAATTAAGGATAACCTTAAAGATTTTTTCCAATTTAATAGTGAACTAGAAAGATCTGATTGGTTCTCGATTTACCTCAACTCTATTGTTACTCAATATGATCCTCATACTACTTATTTAGCACCTGAGGCTAAGGAGGTTTTTGATCAAAATATTTCTGGAAAGTTTCAAGGAATTGGTGCACGATTATCAAAAACTAAACAACAAGTTGAAATTGTAGAGATAATTATTGGTGGTCCAGTTTGGAGAGACAACCTATTAAACGTTGGGGATATAATAATCTCTGTAGCTCAGTCAGAGGATGAAGAACCAACCGAAATATCCTTGATGAAATTAACTGATGCAACTGATCTTATAAAAGGTGAAAAAGGAACAAAAGTTTATTTAACTGTTAAAAGAGTTGATGGTGGAGTAGAACAGGTGGTTGTTACTAGAGACGTTGTTGAACTTGAAGAAACTTATGCAAAATCCTCAATAATAAATGATGATCTCTCAAAATATGGATTAATAAATCTGCCTAGATTTTATGTTGATTTTGATGACTATGGTGAGAGAAATGCTGCGACTGATTTAAAAAAAGAAATATTAAATCTTAAATCCAAAGGTATTAATGGATTGATTTTAGATCTAAGAAATAATGGAGGTGGATCTCTTAAAACTGTAGTTGACATTACAGGATTTTTTATTGAAAAAGGTCCTGTTGTTCAAGTTAAAAGCATAGGTGGTAGAAAAGAGGTTTTAAGAGATAATGATCCTTCCATATTGTGGGACGGTCCACTTGTGGTATTAGTTAATGAATTTTCTGCTTCTGCATCTGAAATTCTTGCTGCAGCTCTTCAAGACTACAACAGAGCAATTATTTTAGGGAGTAAACAAACCTATGGGAAAGGAACTGTTCAGAATATTGTTGATTTAAACAACGTTATTTCAGGAAACACCTATGGTGATTTAGGGTCTCTTAAAATTACAACTGATAAATTTTATAGGGTCAACGGTGGATCTACTCAGTTAGAAGGGGTAAAGAGTGATATAATATTTCCTAATAGATATTCTTACATAGATATAGGAGAAAAAGATTTAGAAAATCCACTAAGTTGGGATAAAATTGATCCAGCTAGGTATAATAATTCAGGTAATATATTTAACTATTCAAAGGTTATTTCTGACAGTAAAGAGAGAATAAATAATAATGAATATTTTGCTTTAATTGATGAACACGCATCCTGGATTAAATCTCAACAAGATGATAAGATAGTTTCTCTAGACTATATCACCTACAAAGATGACTTGAAAAGTTCAAAAACTCAAAACGATAAATTAAAACGTATTGAAGAATTTGAATCACCGTATATATTTCAATGGAATAATACTAATGACAAAGAAGATAATTCATACAATGATGATATAAAAGAAAAAAGAGATAGATGGATTGAGTCTCTGAAAAAAGATATTTATGTCAATGAGGCTATGAATCTTCTAAGGGATCTATCTTCTATAAAATCAAATGAAATTCTATCTCAAATAGATATTGATTAATTTTCTTTTAACCTACTTGAGTCAAAGTTTAAATAAATAAAAAACATTAGGCTAAATATCAATAGGCTTGATCCACCATAACTTATAAAGGGTAAGGGAATGCCAATAGATGGAATTAATCCAATTGACATGCCAACATTTAGAAAAAAGTGAAAAAAAACTAGGCTTGCAAAACAATAAGAATAAA
>VMBT01000774.1_pt1 | contig 18488 bp, 19 predicted proteins | sample 4404301 | NCBI WGS metagenome assembly VMBT01 (sample SAMN12238535, study PRJNA552566) | marine metagenome | isolation source: Coastal seawater | place: USA: coastal Georgia, Sapelo Island | collected 2008-08/2009-08
CTGTTAACCTAAACGAGCAAGTCAGAGAAGCAGAAAGAGCTGTTCTGGGCGGTCTTATGCTTGAAACAGAAAGGTTTGACACTGTAATACAAGTAATTAATGAAAATGACTTTCAAGGTAAAGATCATCAGATAATTTTTCAGTCAATGTCTGAGCTTATTGAAGACAATAAGCCTCTTGACCCTATTACAGTATCAGAACAATTAGATAATAAAAATAGTCTCAATAAGGTTGGTGGTAAAAACTATTTAATTGAACTTGCAACTTCAACTCCTACTGCAGCAAACCTTGAAGCATATGCTGAGATAATAAGACAGAGATCAATTTCTAGAAAATTAATGCAAGCGAATTCTGAAATTGGAGAATTAATAAACAACCCTCAAGGTTTAGATGGTGAATCTCTTTTAGATGAAGCTGAAAGAAGAATATTTGCATTAAATGATGAGGCTTCTAAGTCAGATAGTAGCCTTTCATCAATGAAAGATTTAATTCCTAGAACAATAGATAGGCTCCATGAATTGTCAAATAAAAGAGATGGATTGATTGGATCTTCAACTGGTTTTAAGGATTTAGATAAAAAACTTCAAGGCTTACAGAAAGGCGATTTGGTTGTAGTGGCGGGTAGACCAAGCATGGGTAAAACCTCATTTGCTATGAATATTGCTGAGAATGTTTTATTAGATGAAGAATCCAAAGGTGCTGTTTTAATTTTTAGTTTAGAAATGCCTGGTGAATCTCTTACAACAAGAATGCTATCTGGCATGAGCAAGCTAGATCAGCAAAATGTTAGATCAGGAATGTTGAAAGATCAGGAGCTAAGAGAGCTTTTATCAGAAGGTGAGAAGTTAAAAAATATGCCTTTATGGATAGATGACAGCTCTATACTTTCTCCAATGGAGTTAAGAGCCAAGGCAAGAAGATTAAAAAGACAAGAAGGAGAGCTTTCTTTAATTGTTGTAGATTACCTTCAATTAATGCAACTGCCATTATCAGTAGAAAATAGAGTAAATCAGATTTCAGAAATATCAAGATCATTAAAGTCACTAGCTAAAGAATTAGATGTTCCAGTCATAGCTTTATCACAGCTCAATAGAGCAGTTGAACAAAGACCAAATAAACGTCCTATCATGGCTGATTTAAGAGATTCAGGTGCAATAGAGCAGGATGCAGATGTTATATTATTTATTTATAGAGACGAGGTTTATAACGAAGATTCTGAGCAAGGAAATAAAGCAGAAATCATAATTGGAAAGCAAAGAAATGGACCAATCGGAACTGTGAATCTTACCTTTCTTAAGGAGTATACTCGTTTTGAAAACTTCTCTAATGATGGATTTTATGATTCTTTTGAATGAAGCAACTCAGCCCAGAATTATTAATAGATCTTGATCTTATAAGAGAAAATACTCTTAAGCTAAAAAATCTAACAACCAATCATTCAAAATTTATGGCCATTCTTAAATCGGATGCTTATGGCCATAACATTAAAAAAGTTTCAAAAGCTATAGACGATATTGTTGATGGATATGGAGTTGTAAAATTAGAGGAAGCAAAAAAATTAAGAGAGGTATCTGATAAAAAAATTCTATTAATGCAAGGTATCTATAATGAGGATGATCTCTTAAATTTACAAAAATACAATATTAATACAGTTATTCATAATGAGTATCAGTTAGAAATACACAAAAAATTAAATGAATTTTCTGGGGTTTGGTTCAAAATAAACACAGGGATGAACAGGCTTGGATTCGAGCATGATGAGTTTTTAAAGATCATTTCTTCAAATCCAAAAATTAAAAAATTCACTTTAATGACTCATTTAGCTGCATCAAAAAATAAAGAAGAGAAGCTTAATACAGAACAGTTTGATTTACTAAAAAAAGCAAAAGAAAACCTTAGCATAGATGTTCAGGTAAGCGCAGTTAATACCGGGGGTTTAATTAATTTTCCAAATTATCATTATGATTGGGTGCGCGCCGGTATAGGTATATATGGAGGATTCTCAGGTAATTTAGATTTAAAGACTGCAATGACCTTGAGAGGAAGAGTGATTAATATTCGAGATATAAAAAAAGGAGACAGGGTTGGTTATGATGGCAGAGCTGTTGCAAAAAAAGATCTAAAAATTGCAACTATCTTTATTGGTTATGCCGATGGCCTTCCGCAAAACCTAAGGGATGGAACAAAAGTACTTATCAACAATAAAATTGCAGAAATTTTTGGAAAAATTAGTATGGATCTTACCACTATAGATATTTCGAAAGCTGGTAAATGCCAAATAGGTGATTGGTGCGAATTTTTTTCTCCAAAACTCTCCATCAATCTAATATCAGATACAAACTCACTTATACCATATGAGTTAATGACAAAAATAACCCCAAGAGTTAAAAGAAAATTTATAAACGATAATTCTTAAATTTTATTTAATTATTCCATTTCACTATTAGCACGAATCTGTTATTCTGTTATCCCATCATGACAAACTTATATGATGGAAAAACCAAGTATATTTTCATAACTGGAGGAGTAGTATCTTCTCTTGGTAAAGGTATAGCTGCAGCTTCATTGGGAGCCTTATTAGAGTCAAGAGGTTTAAAGGTTTCCTTAATAAAAGTTGATCCATATATCAATGTCGACCCTGGAACCATGAGTCCCTTTCAGCACGGTGAGGTGTTTGTTACCAATGATGGCACTGAAACTGACTTAGATTTAGGTCACTATGAAAGGTTTGTAAGATTTGAGGCCTCAAGAAGAAATAATTTTACTGCTGGCAAGGTATACGAAACTGTTATAAGAAACGAAAGAAAAGGGAATTATCTAGGTGGTACTGTTCAAGTCATTCCTCATATCACAAATGAGATAAAAAGAAGAATTGTTGATGGTGGTAAAGGTAAAGATATTGCTATTGTTGAGATTGGAGGGACAGTTGGTGATATTGAAAGCCAGCCATTTGTAGAAGCTCTTCGTCAAATGGCTTTAGAGTTACCATCAAATAGGTGGGCATTTGTTCATTTAACTCTTGTACCATATATCTCTGCTTCTGGTGAATTAAAAACAAAACCTACTCAACACTCAGTGAAAGAGCTTAGATCACTGGGTATTAGCCCTGATGTTCTTATATGCAGATCTGAACAAGAGCTACCAAGAGATGAAAAAGAAAAAATAGCATTATTTTGCTCTGTTCCAAAAGAAAATGTTATCTCTATGCAAGATGTAGAAACTGTATATTCAATCCCTTTAATATTAAATAAACAAAAAGTTGATGAAATTGTTTTATCTAAATTAAATCTAAAAAGAACTTCTGCAAATCTTAATGATTGGAAGAGGGTTGTAAGAGGGAAGCTTAATCCTCAAAGCGAAGTAAATGTTGCTTTTGTTGGAAAATATACTGAACTTAAAGACTCATATAAGTCTCTTAATGAAGCTCTTGAGCATGCAGGAATAAAAAATAAAGTAAAAGTTAATATTAACTTTGTTGAGGCAGAAACATTAACATCAAAAAATATTAGAGGTGTGCTTAAAAATGCTGATTCAATTCTTGTACCTGGCGGATTTGGCGAGAGAGGTATTGAGGGTATGATTTTGGCCTGTAAGTTTGCGCGGGAAAATAATATTCCTTATTTAGGGATATGTTTAGGCATGCAAATAGCAATTATTGAATACTCAAGAAATGTTTTAAAACTCAAAGATGCAAATAGTACAGAATTTAATGCAGAGACAAAAAATCCTGTAATTGCATTGATTACTGAATGGAATGATATTTCAGGTAAAAAAGAAAAAAGAACACAAGATTCTGATTTAGGAGGCACTATGAGATTGGGTGGCCAGTTATGTAAGATTAAAAAAGGTTCAAAAGTTCACAAAATGTATAAATGCTTGGAAATTGTAGAAAGACATAGACATAGATATGAGGTAAATCCATTATTTAAAGAGCATGCTGAAAAAGCAGATTTAAATATAGTGGGTACATCAGTAGATGGAAACTTAGTTGAAATGGTTGAATTGCCTAATCATAAGTGGTTTTTAGGATGTCAATTTCATCCTGAGTTTACTTCAAATCCTAGAGATGGACATCCTATTTTCAATAGCTATATTAAGAGTACAATAAGCTAATGAATAATATAAAACTAAGAAATTTTGATATTTCAAACTCATCCAAACTTACCCTAATGGGAGGCATGAATGTTCTTGAATCAAGAGATTTAGCTCTCAAAGTTGCTGAAGAATTTAAAACTACATGTGACCGTTACAATATAAATTATATTTTTAAAGGCTCTTTTGATAAAGCCAATCGAAGTTCATTGAGTTCATACAGGGGACCCGGTCTTGAGGAAGGTTTAAAGATTTTACAAGAAGTTTCATCTACTTTTGATATTCCTGTAATAACTGATTTTCATGAACCACATCAAGCAAAATCTGTTGCAGATGTATGTGAAATTATTCAGGTTCCAGCATTTCTTGCACGTCAAACTGATTTAGTCCAAGCAGCAGCTGAAACCAATAAAATAATTCAATTTAAAAAACCTCAATTTCTATCTGCACCTGAAATGAAAAATATGATAGAAAAGTGTGTAGCAGCTGGTAATGAAAAAGTAACTTTATGTGAGAGAGGAAATTCATTTGGATATAATAATTTGGTAGTTGATACATTAAATTTTCAAATCCTTAAATCTTTTGAAAAACCAGTTATATTTGATGTTACTCACGCCCTTCAATTACCAGGCGGGTTAGGAAAGGCAACAGACGGAAGAAGAGAGTATTTATTAAATCTTGCAAGAGCAGGTATTTCACAAAAAATTGCTGGCTTATTTTTAGAAGCACATCCAAATCCAGATGAAGCAAAGTGTGACGGGCCATGTGCATTGCCACTTCATTTAGTTGATTCTTTTTTGAAACAAATTAAAGACCTTGATGATTTTATTAAATCTCAAGATGACATTGAAATTAAATAATTAAATAATAATGACAAAAATTACTTCATTGAAAGCAATTCAAATTTTGGATTCAAGGGGTGTTCCTACAATCTCATGTAAGGTTGAGTTAGAAAACGGTCACATTGGTGAAGCAAAAGTCCCAAGCGGTGCTTCAACTGGAGCCAAAGAGGCTCTTGAGCTTAGAGATAATCAACAATCATTCCATGGTAAAAGTGTTGAAAAAGCAGTAGATAATATTAATACAAGCATACAAAATGAAATCCGTGGTATGGACTCCTATGATCAAGCTCTTATAGATAATAGATTAATAACTCTTGATGGCACCAAAGATAAATCTAATTTAGGTGCAAATGCCATTTTAGCAACATCTCTTGCAATAGCTAAGGCTGCGTCTTTAAGTAGAAAAGTTGAACTTCATGATCACATGAATTGGCTCTATAAGCAGATGTTTGGTATAGATCTTATACAGAGGTTACCTATGCCCATGCTAAACATACTCAATGGCGGAGAGCATGCAGATAATAATGTTGATATCCAAGAGTTTATGATAATTCCAAAAGGTGCAAAGTCATTTAAGGAAGCCATGCAGTGGTCCTCAGAAATATATTGGAATCTGAAAAAAGTACTCAAGCAGCAAGGATTATCTACAGGTGTTGGGGATGAGGGAGGCTTTGCCCCAAATCTACCCAGCAATGAATCTGCTATTCAACTTATTATAGATTCAATTGAAATGAGTAATTTGAAGCCTTACGAACAAGTTACACTTTCATTGGATTGTGCAGCAAGTGAATTCTTTGAAGATAATTTATACAAACTTAAAGGAGAAGGCAAAAATCTTTCATCAAAAGAGTTTGCAGAGTATTTATCAGATCTTAATTCGAAATATCCTATAAGCTCTATAGAGGATGGTATGGATGAGGATGATAATAACGGCTGGGAATACCTTACAAATATTATGGGTGACAAATGCCAGTTAGTTGGAGATGATTTATTTGTAACCAACAAAGAAATCTTTCAGAAAGGCATAGATAATAAAATTGCAAACTCGATTTTAATAAAATTAAATCAAATAGGCTCACTCACAGAAACAATTGAAACAGTTCATTTAGCTAATGAAAACAACTATTCAGCTGTAATTTCACATCGTTCAGGTGAAACTGAAGATACTACTATCGCTGATCTTGTTGTTGGTCTGGGAACTGGTCAAATCAAGACAGGCGCTCCTTGTAGATCTGATAGAGTTGCAAAATATAATAGATTATTATGGATTGAAGCTGAATCCAATAATTTATGCCTATAATGGCACGAGGTTATTTTTTTATAATAATTTTTTTAGTTATATTAATTGCATTATTGGCAAAAGGCATCTTTTTTGGTGAAAACAGTATTTTTGTTAAAGAAGATCTTATAAATAAAAATATTCAGCAAAAAGCTATCAATGATCAGTTAGAACAAAAAAATATATCTTTAGAATTTGAAATAAATAATTCAAAAAATAAAGAGGCACATACTGAAAACTATGCGAGAGAAAAGTTAAATCTTGTTTATCCTGATGAGGAATTTATAAAATTTAAAGAAGTAAATAATGATAAAGAATCAGAATAAGATAATTGGAATAATACCTGCAGCAGGTATTGGAGAAAGATTTGGATCAAAAACTCCAAAACAATATTTCAGATTAGATTCGAATACTATTATTGAAAAAACAATTGATATTTTTATTAATCATCAAAATATTGACACTGTCTATGTAGCAGTTTCAGAAAAAGATCATTTGATTAATGATCAATCATTTTGCAAGCATCCAAAAATTAAGCTTGTAATTGGTGGAAGTTCAAGGGGGGAATCAGTCTTAAATTGCCTGAATAAAGCTGCTAAAGATGGAGCATTATTTTCTATTGTTCATGATGCAGTCAGACCCAACATTACGTCTAATGATATTGATCAACTTATTCAACATAAAGATGATTATGACTTGGTTTTTTTCTATAGGCCAATTACTGATTCAATAAAAATTAAAGATTCAATAAAAGATAAAACTGTTAAAAAAGATGATTACTATATTGTTCAAACACCTCAAATTGCCAAAACCAAAACTTTGAGAGATGTATTGCTTTCTTGTGTCAATAACAACATTGATATTCCAGATGAGTCATTTGCAATGGAAATGCATGATAAAGATATTCATAAAATATTAGGAAGAACTTCAAATATTAAAATCACTCATAAAGACGATCTTGATTTAATTAGTAAAAAAACTAAATATGGTATTGGCTATGATATTCACTCTTATAGGGATGGATCTGGGTTTAAGCTTGGCGGTCACTATATAAAATGTGATTTTTCAATAGTTGCGCATTCAGACGGAGATGTATTAATTCATTCAATTAGTGATGCTATTCTAGGGGCATTAGGTATTGGTGATATAGGTATTTTCTTTAATGATAATGATCCTGAAAATAAAGACATGGATAGCGCAAGTATATTTAAATTCTGCATAGAAAAACTTGAAGCTATGAATTATGAAATACTTCACATTGATGCAAATATAATTTGTCAGCAACCAAAAATTAATCCTCACAGAGATGATATTTTGAATTCTCTTGCTGGCTTGTTGAATTTAGATATAAATCAATTAAGTATAAAAGCAACTACCACAGAAAGACTTGGAAACATTGGTGCTAACAAAGCAATGGCCGTTGAGTCAATAGTAACAATTGGGAAACTATGAAAATTTTATTAACTAATGATGATGGCTATGATGCAGTCAATATTAAAAATTTTTTTAAATATCTTTCAAAAGAACATGATGTTTGGATGGTAGCACCTAAAAATAATTGTAGTGGTATGAGTAGCGCTATCTCTTTTCTTAAAGAAACAAAGATAGAAAAAATAAGTGATCGTATCTATGCTGTTGATGGCACGCCTGCAGATTGTGTTTATTTTGGAATGCTAAGTATTATTGAAGATGGAGTAGATATGGTTGTTTCAGGTATTAATCATGGGGCCAATATTGGTACAGATGTTATCTATTCAGGAACTGTTGGCGCTGCAGCTGGTGGAAGGGGGTTAAAATATCCACCTCTAGCAATTTCTGCTGAAACTTATGAGGTAAAAGATTTAGATTATATTTGTAGAAAATCATGTGAATTTGTTAATAAATTTTCTAAAGATAAAAATAAATTTCTAGGTAATCTTGTAAATATAAATTTTCCAGATCTAATAGAGTCAGATGTAAATGGTGTAAGGGCAACATCTTTGGCTCAAAGAGGTGTACCTCAAAAGCCTATAGTCAATGGCGACTATTATAGATATAACTTTTCTGGCATACCAATGAAGTCAAGTGATTCCTTGACAGATGCTCAAGCGCTAAGTGATGGATATATTTCAGTTTCTTTGCTTGATTATAGTTTTGGAGCAACTAACAACATCGATCAAATAAAAGACATTATATGAGTAATTCAGGCTTTACCTTCAGAAGGGTAAGAGATGAGATGATTGAAAATCTCTTAGAAATGGGCATAAAGGATTTCAGAGTATTAGATGCAATGTCACAAATTCCTCGACACATCTTTCTGGATGAAGCGCTTTGGTCTAGGGCTTATGAGAATAGATCTTTAACAATTGGTTATAAGCAAACCATCTCTCAGCCATTTATTGTAGCGAGAATGACTGAGCTATTGATTTCTCATACTCAAGATAGAGGGAAAATCTTTGAAAATATTTTAGAAATAGGTTCAGGATGTGGTTATCAGTCAGCAGTCCTTTCATATTTCACCAATCAACTTTATGCAATAGAAAGGATAAAACCTTTGGTTATAAAATCACGTAAAAATATTGAATTTCTAAAAATTAAAAACGTTATTTTTAAGCATGGGGATGGTCATATTGATTGGCCTGAAGATATTATTTTTGATGGTGTTTTAGGGGCAGCGGCCCCAAGAGCTTTTCCTCAGGACCTATTAAAGCCATTAAAAGATGGTGGAAAAGTTGTATTTCCAGTAGGGGATGATAAATCTCAAACGTTAAAAGTTGTAATTAAAAATAAAGATGAGACGGAAGAACAAAGTTATGATGAGGTATCGTTTGTTCCTATGTTAGGTGGAACATCAATTGATGGGAAAGATTTATGAATGAAAAAATTAGATTTATAGTTTCTGGTTTTTTTGTTGGTTTAGCGGAATTAATTCCTGGAATTTCAGGATCTACTGTAGCTTTAATTTTCAATGTTTATGAGAAGTTAATTCGAGTATTTGCAAATATATCAATTAAAAAACTTTCACCAAGCAATATAGATTTTAAAAAAGATTTTGAGTTAAACCTTTTAATTCCATTCATCCTATCAATGATTATTTCCGTAGTTTTTTTCTCAAGACTAATCCTATTTCTCTACACAGCTCATACAGAAGTATTTGAATTATTTTTAGGCTTAACTATGATTTTTGCTTCTTTGTATTTAATTAAAGATTTATCAATTTTTAACTATAAGAATATTCTATTTTTTATATTAGGTATTTTTATAACATTCATTCTAAGTTTTATAGATTTTAATTCAGTGAAAATAGAGTTTTTTCCTCTAATCGCATATGGGTTCATTGCTTTTAGCTTCTTTTTAATTCCTGGAATTTCAGGCTCAGCAATAATGTTAGTTCTAGGTATATATGTATATATTATTGAAGCAGTTGCCAGCATCAATCTGTATATTTTGATTCCTTTTGGGTTGGGATGTTTAACATCTTTATTGCTCATGCCAAAAGCAATAAATTATTTATACAATGCTTACAAGGAAATATTATTGAGTTTTTTTGTTGGGCTCATAATCTCATCTGGAACGATTTTAATCTGCGGATAAACTTTGATTAGAAATCAATAAGCTCTTTTTTATTTTTAATATCTTTATATTCTTCTGCGGTAGGTAGTGGTTCTTTAGCTTGAGTTATATTTTCATATACATCCGACAGCCTTGCATTTATTTCAATAAATTCTATTTGATCGCTTGGTAGTTCATCTTCTGAATATATGGCATCAATTGGACATTCAGGTTCGCACAATGCACAGTCAATACACTCATCTGGATGGATCACTAAAAAATCTGGTCCTTCATAAAAACAATCAACAGGGCATACTTCTACGCAGTCGGTATACTTACATTTAATGCATGATTCTGTTACTACAAACGCCATAAAGACAACCTTTTTTATATATAATGACTTTAAGATAAATTGAAGTAAAAATATATAGAAAATACTTCCAAGATCAAGATTTTTCGTATAGTATATTACTGTATAAATATACAGTAGGAGATAAAAATGGCTAAAACTAAAGATAAAAACCCGAAATCCTTAAAAGATACAATTGCTGAAATAGATAATCATTTTGGTGAGGGAACCGTTATGAGAATGGGGGATAAAGAAACTCTAAATATCCCTTCAATATCGACAGGTTCATTGGGATTAGATATCGCTCTTGGAATAGGAGGTATACCTCAAGGAAGAGTAATAGAAATATATGGCCCTGAGTCTTCTGGAAAAACAACATTAACTCTTCAAGTGATAGCAGAATGTCAAAAAAAGGGCGGCACTTGCGCATTTATTGATGCTGAGCATGCATTAGATCCACAGTACGCAGAAAAGCTTGGAGTGAATGTTGATGAATTATTATTATCACAACCTGATACAGGTGAACAAGCATTAGAGGTTGCTGACATGCTTGTTAAATCCAAGAACGTTGATTTAGTGATCATTGATTCTGTAGCTGCATTGGTTCCAAAAGCAGAAATTGAAGGTGAAATGGGCGATCATCATGTTGGGTTACAGGCAAGACTTATGTCACAGGCATTAAGAAAGATAACTGGTAATATTCAAAGATCAGGAGCAACAGTAGTATTTATTAATCAAATCCGAATGAAGATTGGTGTTATGTTTGGAAGCCCTGAAACAACTACAGGTGGTAATGCTCTTAAATTTTATTCGTCCGTTAGATTAGATATTAGAAGAATCGGAGCTGTAAAAGATGGCGATGAGGTTGTTGGAAACGAGACGAGAGTCAAAGTAGTTAAAAATAAAGTTTCACCACCATTCAAGCAATGTGAATTTCAGATTATGTATGGAGAAGGAATTAATCAAGAGGGCGAAATTTTAGATTATGGTCAAAAAATAGGTTTAATTGAAAAATCAGGTGCATGGTATAGCCTAGATGGAGAAAAGATAGGCCAAGGTAAAGTTAATGCAAGCAATTTTTTAAAAGAAAATCAAAAAATCAAAGAAAAGCTTTTAAAAGAAATAAGGAAATCTTTATTAACCGCATAATCTGATAGCATTTATCAAGATATAAATGTAATTCTCCTAAGTTTTGTATTTTGCAAACTTGTTGATAAAATAATTTATCAATTAAGGGAGAAGAGTAATGCCAGAGAATGCATATATAGTTTCTGCTGTCAGAACAGCTGGCGGTAAAAAAAATGGTAGATTGAGTAAGTGGCATCCAGCTGACTTGGGTGCACAAGTACTAGATGAGCTTGTTAGAGATACAGGCATAGATCCTGCTGATGTTGATGATGTAATCTTTGGTTGTGTTGATCAAGTTGGCGCTCAATCAGGTAATATTGGTAGAAACGCAGTTTTGGCATCGTCTTTACCTGAATCTGTACCCGGTACTTCGGTTGATAGACAATGTGGTTCATCTCAACAGGCTATTCATTTTGCGGCTCAAGCTGTAATGTCAGGTACACAAGATGTTGTTATAGCTGGGGGTGTTGAAGTAATGTCTCTAGTTCCAATAGGCGCTAGCGTAAAAGATGGATATGATGCTGGTCATGGATTTCCTTTTAATGCTGAAGGTATAGAAAAAAGATATCCAGGAGTTTTTTTCTCCCAGTTCACAGGAGCTGAATTAGTAGCAAAAAAATGGAATCTTACTAGAGATATTCTTGATAATTATGCATATAACAGTCACTTAAAGGCAAAAAATGCTACTGATTTATCATATTTTGATAAAGAGATTCTGCCTGTAAAAGGTAAAAATGATAATGGAGATGATTCAATGGTTATATCTGATGAGGGCATTAGATATGATTGTAGTGTTGAGGGTTTATCAGGGCTAAATTCAGTTTCAGAAGGCGGGGTTATTACTGCTGGTAATGCAAGCCAGATAACGGATGGAGCTGCAGCTGTAATGATTTGTAATGATGCAGGCTTAAAGAAAATTAAAAAAGATCCAAGAGCAATTATAAGATCTATCAGTGTTGTTGGTGATGATCCTGTGTATATGTTAACAGGTCCAATTCCTGCATCTAAACTTGCTCTTAAGACCGCTGGGCTAAGTATTAATGATATTGACTTATATGAAGTTAATGAGGCATTTGCTCCAGTTCCGTTGGCATGGGCTAAAGAGCTTGATGCTGATCATGCAAAACTAAATGTTAACGGTGGAGCTATTGCGCTTGGTCACCCACTTGGTGCAACGGGTGCAAAATTAATGACAACATTACTTCATGAACTTGAAAGAAGGGAAGGTAAATATGCTCTTCAAGCAATTTGTGAAGGTGGTGGTACAGCAAATGCCACTATTTTTGAGAGACTATAGAAATTTAGTAGTTTTTATAGTGATCTAGTATCTCATTCAAATCATCAAGTTTTGTTAATGAGGAATCACCTTGCCTTGTTTGTATCTCTACAAGATCTTCTTTGACAAACTTATTGCCAATGACAATATTCAATGGGATTCCAAGAAGTTCAGAATCTTTAATTTTTGATCCATACCCTAAATCTCTATCATCCAATAGAATCTCATAACCCATTTTTGATAAATCTTGATATATTTTATCTGAGGTTTCTTTTATTAATTTATTTTTTTCGTACCCAATAGAAATTATATTAATATGAAAAGGAGCAATAGCATCAGGCCATATAATGCCTTTATCATCATTATTTTGTTCTATAGCTGCAGCTACTAATCTTGATACGCCAATACCATAACACCCCATAAATAAAGTTTCTGCATTTCCTTGATTTGATAAAACAGTTGCTTTCATATTTTCAGAATAAACTTTGCCTAATTGAAAAATATGGCCAACTTCAATTCCTTTTTTAATTTGTATTAGCCCATTTCCGTCCGGAGATGGCTGACCTTCTAATGAATCAATGCTTTCATTATTTTTTAAGAGAACCTCTGTATTTATTGCATATTCAGAAGAGTCGCTTACTGCAATTGTATCTTCACCATTTTCAGCTAACACATGAAATTCTTCCGAAACATCACCACCAATTGCTCCTGAATCAGCTTTAACAATTTTGTAATCTAAGCCTATTTTTTCAAGTATATTTTTATAAGTTTTTCGCATAAGCTCATATGAGTCTTGTAGAGATTTCTCGTCAATTCCAAAACTGTATGAATCTTTCATGAGGAATTCTCTTCCTCGCATTACTCCATATCTAGGCCTAATCTCATCTCTAAATTTTGTTTGAATTTGATATAAATTTATTGGAAGTTCTTTATAACTTTTAATATTCAATCTAACTAAATCTGTAATGACCTCCTCATGAGTTGGGCCTAGACAGAAATCTCTTTCATGTCTATCCTTGAACCTCAGAAGCTCTGGACCCATTTTTTCCCATCTTTTTGTTTCCAACCATAGTTCTTTTGGTTGAACCATTGGCATTAATACTTCTTGTGCCCCAGAAGCATTCATCTCATCTCTGACAATATTTTCTATATTTTTTAAAACTTTTAGACCTAGTGGAAGCCATGTATATATTCCAGAAGCTACTTTTCTTATCATTCCAGCTCTAAGCATTAAATTATGACTTGTAACCTCTGCTTCTTGAGGCGCCTCTTTTAAAGTTGGTATAAAAATTTTTGAAAATAACATTTATTTATTTATAACTAAAAAACATATAGTTTATAATTCTATCTTTTTTTTAAAGACTTATGCCGATTTATGAATATAAATGTTCAAATTGTGGTCATCAATTTGAAAAAATTCAAAAGTTTAGCGATAAACCTGCAAAAGTTTGCCCAAAATGCAGTACCGATGGTCTTAAGAAGCTTATATCCTCACCTTCATTTAGATTAAAAGGAAGTGGTTGGTATGAAACTGATTTCAAAACAGGTACAAAGAAAAATTTAGCAGATTCAAATGATAATAAAAAATCTAAAATAAACTCCAATAAGACTGCTAAAAAAGATAATATTACTAAGAATTAGGGAATAACTTTATGAAATCACATTATTGCGGCCAAATTACATCAAAAAATGTTGATGAAGAAGTAACTATATGTGGATGGGTCCACAAGAGAAGAGATCACGGCGGCGTCATCTTTATTGATTTACGTGATATATCTGGAATATGCCAGGTTGTTGTAAATCCAGATCAATCATCAATTTTTAAACTTGCAGAATCTGTAAGAAATGAATATGTACTGCAGGTAAAAGGAAAGATTGTAAATAGATCTCAAGAAACTATTAATAAGAATATGTTCACTGGAGAGATCGAGCTTATTGCTACTAACTTAGTTATTTTAAGTAAAGCAAAAACACCAGCATTTCCTATAGATGGATACGTTGATGTTAATGAGGATGTAAGATTAAAGAATAGATTTTTAGACCTAAGAAGAACTGAAACATCTGAAAGGCTTTTAAAGAGATCTAAAATTACAGCTATTGTAAGAGATTTTTTACAAAATAATGGGTTTAATGAAATTGAAACACCAATCTTAACTAAAGCTACTCCTGAAGGTGCAAGAGACTATGTTCTTCCTAGCAGAGTTCAGCCTGGAAGTTTTTTTGCATTACCTCAATCACCTCAATTATTTAAGCAATTATTAATGATAGGCGGATTTGATAGATATTATCAAATTGCAAAATGCTTCAGAGACGAAGATTTAAGAGCTGACAGGCAACCAGAATTCACTCAAATAGATATTGAGGCTTCATTTATCGAGGAGTCTGAGATTATTCGTTTATCCGAAGAACTTATAAAGCTCTTAATTGAAAGCTTTAGTGATCATAAGCTCGATCCTTTTCCAACTTTATCTTGGGATGATTCAATGGAAAGATATGGATGTGATAAACCTGATCTTAGAATTCCACTAGAGTTAAAAGAAATAGCAGATTTGGTTGTTGATGAGGAATTTAAGGTTTTTTCTGATCCTGCTAAAGATCAAGATTCAAGAGTTGTTGCATTAAAGTTAATCAATGGAAATAGTTTATCTAGAAATAAGATAGATGAATACACAAAATTTGTTTCAAAACTTGGAGCAAAAGGCCTGGCTTACATTAAAGTTAATGATGTAAATGATCTAGAAAATGGTTTGCAATCTCCAATTTTAAAATTTTTAAAACCAGAAACTATTTCTTCAATAATTAAAGAACTTGAGGTTAATTCAGATGATCTGATCTTCTTTGGAGCTGGCAAAAAAGAAGTAGTTAACCTAACAATGTCTAGCTTGATTAAGAAATTAGGCGAAGATTTAGATATGTATCAAAAGGAATGGGCTCCTTGTTGGATTGTTGACTTCCCAATGTTTGAGAAAAACAAAGAAGGAAATCTAACCTCATTGCATCATCCTTTCACATTGCCAAAATGTTCAATCGAAGAGCTAGAAGCATCTCCAGAAAGTGCTTATGCATATGCATATGATATTGTACTAAATGGATATGAAATTGGTGGCGGCTCATTAAGAGTTTTTGATTCAGAAATGCAAAAAAGAATACTTAACTTACTAAGCATAGATGATGAAGAAGCTGCTAATAAATTTGGGTTTTTATTAAATGCTTTAGAATCAGGCTGTCCACCTCATGGTGGTATTGCTTTTGGCTTAGACAGAATTGTTATGCTTCTTACACATACAACAAATATAAGAGATGTTATTGCTTTTCCAAAAACTCAAAGTGCAACTTGCTTGTTAACAGACGCACCAAGTCAGGTTTCTGATCAACAGTTAGATGAGCTTCATATTGAGAGCACCTTTAAAGAGGAATAAGTATGGCAGGACATTCCAAATGGGCAAACATAAAACACAGGAAGGCAAGACAAGATGCCAAGAGAGGTAAGGTATTTACTAAAATTATAAGAGAGATCACTGTTGCAGCCAAAGGAGGCCCAGATCCTGCAGATAATCCTCGTTTAAGATTGGCCTTAGATAAAGCTAACTCTGAAAACATGCCAAAAGATACTATTACTAGAGCTATTCAAAAAGGCTCTGGTACTGGTGAAACTGGAGATATAGAAGAAATTACTTTTGAGGGATATGGACCTGGCGGTATTGCTATTTATATTGAAACTGTCACTGATAATAGAAATAGAACCGTTGCTGAAGTTAGACATGCTTTTTCAAAATTTGGAGGCAACTTAGGAACTGATGGGTCTGTTTCTTATCTGTTTAATAAAATAGGTATTATTCATTTAAATAAAGAATTTTCAGAAGAAGAGATCATGGATTTTGTTATTGAGTATGAAGCAGATGATTTTATTGAAGAGGATGAGTTTTATGAGATCGTTACTTCACCAAGCAGTCTTCATGCAATAGTTGATAAAATGAAAGAAAATAATATTGATAGCATTAATGCTGAATTAACACTAAGACCAGAGACAACTGTTCTTATTGATGAGGAAATGTCTGAAAAGGTAATTAAGCTAATGAGCCATATGGATGACTTAGATGATGTTCAAGAAGTCCATACCAATGCTGAATTCCCAGCTAACTTTGAGATGCAGGAGTAGTTTTGCCAGTAAACTCCAGAGCTAAAGGTGCTAATTTTGAAAGAGAGATAGCAAATTTGTTAATTGATGATCTTAATTTAACCAATCCAGTAAAAAGAATACTTGAGCAAACTAGAACCAAGGAACTCCCAGATTTACAGCTTGGAAGATTATGTATTGAATGTAAAAGGTATGGCGATGGCGCTGAACCATTAAATGACTGGTGGGATCAAGTTATAACATCTGCAGGAGATAATTTCATTCCTATTCTTGTATATAAATTTAATAGAAGACCAATAAAGGTAAAAATGAGAGCAAACTCATTAAATTCAGCAATTAAAGATGAAGCTCTTACTGTGGAAATGCTTTGGCCAGATTTTATTTCTATAGTTAAAACTCTCTTTCAAGAAGATATTAATTTACATGAGTCATATTGACGCAGAAGCAATAACGTTAAAAGTTTATCTAGAAGATACCGATGCTCAGGGATATGTCTATCATGCAAATTATTTAAAGTACTTTGAAAGATCTAGAAGTAATTTTATAAATAGCATAAATATATCTCATAATGATTTAAAAGATCATGATTTAGCTTTTGTAGCTAAAAAAATTGAAATTGATTTTTTATCGCCAGCATATCTTGAAGATGAACTTATTATTAGATCAAAAGTGTATTTGAAATCCAAGGCAAGACTATCTTTCATTCAAACTGCAGAAATTAAATCTAATGGATTGGTATGCTGTTCTGCTAATGTAGAGATTTGTTTAATAAATATTGCATCAAAAAAACCAAAACCTCTACCTAATGATTTATTATTATTCTTTGGAAAAAATTATGGATGATATATCAGTTATAAATTTAATTTTAGAAGCAGGGGTGGTTGTAAAGCTTGTGATGATTATCCTAATGCTGGCCTCATTGGTTTCTTGGATTGTTATTATTGAAAGATGGAATTTTTTTAGAAATCTAAAATCAATAAATGATGGATTCTTAAAAAGATTTTGGTCAGGAGAGGATTTAAATATTCTATATGCAGAGGTTTCATCTGATGAATTTCAATCATATGGCTCATTAAGAGTATTTAAGAGTGCTTTTAAGGAGTTTGATCAATTAAATACAGATAATAAGATTGATGAACTAGATTTAGAAGGTATTAATAGATCTATGCGTGTTGCTATAGCAGCTGATGACGAAGAAATGTCAAAAAATTTAGCATTTTTAGCAAACGTCGGCTCAGTGAGCCCATATATTGGTTTATTTGGAACTGTTTGGGGAATAATGACAGCATTTCAGGGTTTATCTGATGCCACGCAAGCTACAATTAATGCAGTGGCGCCAGGAATATCTGAAGCTTTAGTTGCTACCGCTATGGGTCTATTTGCTGCTATTCCTGCAGTACTAGCCTTTAACAGATTTACCGCGCTTTCTGAGACTATCTCACAATCAACAATTATTTTTTCTGAAGAATTAGCAAGCATTTTTTATAAGCAAACTTTAAAAAAATAAATGATTTATCGTTTAGGTAAAAAAAGAAAGCTTCACTCCGAAATAAATGTTGTTCCATACATAGATGTGATGTTGGTTTTATTAATTATCTTTATGGTTTTATCTCCATTATTAATTCAAGGTATAGAAGTAAATCTTCCCAAGACAGACACAACAAAAATGAGCATTCAGAGCGAACCATTAGTTATATCAATTAATAGTAAAGGCGAGTATTTTTTAAATTTAGGGGATGAAAGCTTATCTATAAGCATTGCTGAGCTTAAAGACAAGGCAAACATAATTTATCAAGCAAATGAAGATATAGAAGTTGTGTTTAAAGGTGATAAGGACGTTAAGTTTGAAAGTA
>VMBT01000776.1_pt1 | contig 18376 bp, 16 predicted proteins | sample 4404301 | NCBI WGS metagenome assembly VMBT01 (sample SAMN12238535, study PRJNA552566) | marine metagenome | isolation source: Coastal seawater | place: USA: coastal Georgia, Sapelo Island | collected 2008-08/2009-08
AATTTACTAGAATCTTATTCATATTTAAATAATCAAAAGTTTTTCCTGGAAAGCCCTCAATTGTTATCTCATAATCTAAACAAACAAGAGCAAATGGTATTTCTTTGGTAGCAAGTTCCAATTGATCTCTGGGGAGATAATTATTTATTAGAATATTATCACTTGAATAATCAGACAGTGATTCAAATTCCTGACCTGCACCATATAAATAAAACTCCCAAGAACTTGGAAAGTGTTCATTGAAGAATCTTAAAAATGAAGCAACATTTTGTGGCCTGCCTGTATTTCCTGCATAAAAGATTTTATTTAATTCATACGATGGCTGTGAGTCACTCTTGCCATAAGGCGAAAAGTGATGAATTGTATGAATTTTTTCGGCAATAATTTTTCTTTCTTTTATTAAATAATTTTTTAATTGTTCTGAATTTACAACAACTTTACTTACACTCTTCAATGAATAATTATCAATAGATTTAAAAATTTTATTTAAAATTTTTCCTGGTTGTTCATTAAGCCTCTCAGCTATTTCAGGATATAACTCCCAAAGTGAATAAATAGTGTTAATTTTTAAAATTTTTGAAGTAAAAATACAAACCAAATTCATAGTCGGGGGGTAGCTAAAAATTAATACATTATCATAACTTCTTCTATTTCTATAAATAAATATCATAGATTTAAAATTGAAAATTAACCATTGCATGAATCTTAATGAATTAACAAACTGTCTTGGACTAGATTTAATGTAATGTACTTTTATATCTTTATAAACTTCTGATTTTAGATATTTATTATTCTGAATAAATGAATCAGCACTTTTTAAATTGTATTGTGGTGAGCTTGCTAATACTTCTATATTGTGATGCTCACTATTAATTCCATCAGCTATTTCTGAGACAATCATGCCAGTTGAAATAGTGTCAGGCGGGAAAGTTAAGGAATGAATTAAAGTTTTTTTCATTTTAAAAATGATCTTGATGTGTCAAAATCATAATCTTCTTTTTTATGCATATTAAATTCATTCTTTTTAGCCAAATCTATCAAATCATTAACTATGATTTCTGATGAATTACCATCGCCAAATGGATGTGACCATTCAGTTTTATTTAACTCATTTGCTTTTGAATGAACTTGATCTAACTCAAGAGCTTCAGTAGTAGGATCAAATTTGATTGACGAACCTACTTCATAAACTTCTGGTCTTTCAGTGCTATATCTCATTTGAATTGTTGGAATTCCCAAGATACATGCTTCTTCTACTACTGTACCTGAATCAGAAATGCAATAAGATGAATTTTTTAGCAAATAGATAAACTCTAAATATCCTATTGGGTCTGTAACTAAAACGTTCTCATTTAGTTTTAATCCACACTCTTTTAATTTTCTTTGTGTGGCATATCCCATTGGGAACACTACTTTTTTACTTGAAGAATTAATCAAATTTATTATTCTTTCAAAACTTTTTTGGTTAAGAATATTTTCTCTTCTGTGACAAGTCACCAAAACATAATCTTGATTATTTGTAAATTTCTTTACATCATCATTAAGGTAATCTACTCCGGAATCAAACAAGTCTTTAAACTCATCAAGAATATCTACTATAGGATTGCCAGTTACTTTTATTATGCTGTCAGATATACCTTCATTTAGTCCTTGTTGCTTATAGGAAGGAAGGTAAGAGTAAATTCTATCGGATAAATGATCGATAGTTTTTCTGTATTTTTCTTCTGGCATTCTCCAGTCGTATGACCTCATACATCCCTCAATATGGATTATTGGAATATTGTGCTGTGCTACACCAATCGAACCCATAACTGTGTTTGTGTCGCCTAAAAACATTACTGCTTTGTACTTATTATTTTCTAAATGAGAATATGTTTCCTTAATTATTGAAGCAACAGTAGTTGCATCATTTGTGACATCAATATTGAATTCAAAGTCTGGAAATGGTGTGTTAAGTTGATTAAAAAAAACATCTTTCATATTTTCTGAATAATGTTGTCCAGACCATATAAAATCAAAATCAATTTCACTTGAATTGTTTAAAAGCTTTATAATCTTACTGGCCCTAATAACATCTGGCCTTATGCCCAAAATTAATCCAATGTCTTTCATACTTTATTAAGAATACCTTTAGTTATATTGCTTTCTGATAATTCTTTAATATTTTCTTCAACCGTTGGGACATCGCTATATCCTGCATCCATCCACAAATTTATGTTTCCTTCTTCATTGTCAGTCATTAAAGTTCTGTTAACCGATTTTGTTGAATTGGTTTTCTCAATCTCTATATGCACATCAAAATATTTTTTAAAATATTTGAGGAGACTATATTTTGAAACTTGATCCTTCGGAACAATATGTTGTGTGTGAAATTTAAAATTATTATTTTTAATCATTCCATGAGCTATTTTCGCAAAATTCAAAGTTGTAATACCATTCCACATATGGTCATCAAATCCATTTACTTTGGGTTCTTCTTGATTTAAGAACCAATTCAATAGAGATTTACCTTTTCCAATTTCTGGACCAACAATACTCCCCCTGATCAAATACTTCGTATTGTTTTCCGCTTCTCCTCCAATTTTTGTTTTTCCATAAACATCTTCAGCATCCTGAAAAGAAGACTCTTTATAATCGCCTCCATTACCCGAATAAACACAATCAGTACCAATTTGAATAAATTTAAATTCATAAACCTCTGCAAGTTTTGATAAGCTCAAAGGAAAATAAGTATTAATTTTTATAGCTCGTTCAATAGAGTCTTTGTTGTTCTCATTTATTTCGGGTTTTATAACTCCTATACAATTAATTAAATAATTAGGCTTAATATCTTGAATTAAACCTTCAAGATCATCAACTAAAACATCAAATTTGTATGTTTTATTATTTATGTCTTTAGATTCAGCAACTCTATTTGTAAGAAATATTTCATACTCTTTTAGATTTAAGAAATATTCAGCAACCATTGTTCCTAACATTCCGTTTGAGCCTAATATTAAAATTTTATTCATAAAGATTAGGATTAAATTTGCTCCAAGGATCCCAAAATTTTGATTCAAATCGATAATCATCTTTAATCGACTCTTCTAAGGGAAGTGATGATAAATACCTAATCGAGTTATTTTCTGATAGATTCATTGCTCCATTGGCATAATTTTTTGGAATAAAAAGAACTCCGTCATTTGGAGTCATATTAAATTCAAAAATTTTTTGTTCTTTATTTGGATTTTGAAAATTATCGATTTCAACAGCACAAACAAGAAACTCTCCTTCTTCTACTATTATCCACTTTTCTTCTAGTTTGTGGCCATGCCATGCTCTTACAGTTTTGATTTGTTTATTTGTTACTTTGTACGTTCTGACAGCCTTATTTAAGTCCAATTCATTTGTGAAGGAAACTGTACCTCTGTGATCAGAATTAGAACTTCTTTGGTACAGTATTGGTTCCATAATCTAACTGACTCCAAAAGTTTGTAAAAAAGACTGATTCGAGTACCTGGGGTCATTTATGTCTTTAATTCTATTTGATGATATCAAATCATATACTTCATTTATTCCACGTTCTAATTCAATTGAAGCTTCAAAACCTGTCTCAGTTTTCAGTTTTTCACTAGATACTTGGTAGTTCCTTGCATCCTGGAAAGGAAGAGGTGTTGTTTCAATTGTAACTTCAGGAATTTTTTCTTTAATTTTTTCAGCCAGTTCTATAATTTTATAATTTTTATGATGTAAATTGAATATACCATTAACACTTCCCTCAATAGTGTTATCGATTGCATTAGCTACGTCTTTTACATGTAGCAATGGTCTCCACTGATCACCACCAAACACACTCATTTTGTTTTCCAGAAGCGCTTTAGTGGTTAGGATATTGACAACTAAATCGAGTCGTATTCTAGAAAATTGATCTCCTATTCCAAATAATGTACCAAGCCTAAAAATTATTGCATTTGAATCTTGAAGATAATTTTCAGCAACTAGTTTTGAAGATGCATATTCTGAAAGTGGGTTGACTGAAGAATCTTCATTTAGAATTCCTTCCTGAGCGCCATACACTGAACATGTTGACAAGAAGATTATTTTTCCCTTAAAGTTTTTTGTTAAGTTTTTAACTGTTTCGGCGTTTATTTCATGTGTTAGAGCTGGGTTAATTGCACAAGCTCCATCCCCTACTAAAGCAGCAAGCCATATTACAGCATCAAACTTTTTTAAAATTGGATTTAATTTTTTATAATCTCGAATATCGCCATAAATAAAATCAACATCTTTTCTATAAGAATTTTCATAAATTAGAGAATCATAAACTGTTACGTTGTGTTTATTAGAGAGTAAATCAACAATGCCACCACCTACGTAGCCAGCACCGCCTACTACTAATACATTCATAGCTTTTAATAGTATATGCGTATTTAAAGTAATTTATAAAAAATTAATTTTCAGTTTTTATATAGGAAAAGTAAGCAAAATATAACAACCAAGCGACTGAGTGATTGTGTAATAAATCAGTTGCCATTGACAATACTAAAAATACTATAACTGTTATGAAATTGGCGTTAAAGTTAAAACTTCTTTTAAATAAAGAGGTAAATATGAGAATAAATAGTAAAACACCAAATAAGCCATAATTTATCAAATAAAAGATAAATGAATTATGAGGTCCATAACTATAGGGATTATTATCAAATTCATCATAAAGATACACGTTTTCAGATTGAAAAATTAGCTGATTTGAACCATTTCCAAATAATTTAGATTCAATCGAACTTTCAGAATAGTATTCAGTTGAAGCTTGTAGCATTAGTAACCTATCACTAATTCCATTGTTGTCATCATTTAAAAATCTCTCATAAACACCCAAAGTATTTGCGGAAATAAGAAGAATCAATACAGAACCAAGTAGCTGTATATATAGTTTTTCTTTGATAAGTTTTAAAAATATAAACGATATTAAAACTATTAGTGAAAACCTTGAATAAGTAACAATTACTCCAATTAAAGAAAGAGGAATAATAAATAATGCATAAGAATTTTTATACTTGAACAAACTATAAATTGCAGTAATTGTTATTAAATCTGCAAAACTATTTGGACCACCCGCTTGAAACCCGTTTGTTCTTCCTTTCAGATAATCAAGTTCACTTGGATTAAATCCAATACTCCATGTTTGATAATCGTCAACGCCTAAATTGATTTCTAGCAAGTATGAAATTATTGAAAAAGTAGAAAGAAAAATAAATAGAATCATTGGAAAATTTAAGTCTTTTAACTCTTCTTTACTATTTGTAATAAAAGCATATAAAACAAAATAGAATAAAAATCTATAGATATCTGAAGATAAGGCACTTTGATTAATATAAATATTTTGAAATATAAGAAAAATAATAAAAGCCAAAAAATATTTACCAGTTAAGTCTAGATAGAACATTTTTTCTTTAATTATGTAAATTAAAGCCAAGGTTGTAAAAATTAGTACAGGAAGATCGTCTGTGTGTAAGTATGGTCCAAAAATCTCAATGTGTGGAATTATTGGAATAAAAAATAAGATTGACGGAAAAATGTTTTTAAATTTAATATTTAACACCTATAAATAAAATATCATCCTATTCATTTTATTCTTAGTATTTATTTTTTTTGTTTAATAGATTTTTTCTTTGTTAGCATTATATAAATGACTAAAAATGTACTTGTTACTGGTTGTGCTGGTTTTATAGGCTATAACCTATCAAAAAAATTAATCCATCAAGAATATAGTGTTACTGGAATAGATTCACTAAATACGGCCTATGACAAGAAATTTAAAGAACTACGATTAAAAGATCTTGAAAATGAAAAAAATTTTCAATTTGTAAATAATAACTTATCAGATGAAGACTCTTTAAATGAGCTTAATAATTTTGATATTGTTTATCATATGGGGGCAAGAGCAGGAGTACGACAAAGCTTTAAAGATCCACTAAGTTACATCAAAGACAATACTATCGCTACAACAAATGTAGCTAACTTTTGCAAAAACAATAATATTCAAAAAATGATTTTGGCTTCAACTTCATCTATTTATGGCAATAGTGGTGATAAAGAAATGGTCGAAGATTTAGATGAAAAGATCAATCCCCCATCAATTTATGCATCTACAAAATTATCTGGAGAGACTTTGGCAAAGACCATCCTCTCATCGCACGATACTAATTTAATAATCACAAGATTTTTTACAGTGTACGGTCCATATGGAAGACCTGATATGTCAATACTTAGATTTATTCATTGGATCATGGAAAACAAAGAAGTAATAATATTTGGTGATGGTGAACAAAGAAGATCTTTCACATACGTTGACGATGTAGTTGAATTACTACTTAAAGTTCAAAATTGCGATAATAGTGAAACTTTTAATGTTGGAAATAATAAAACTTCTTCTTTGAATGAGGTAATTAAAATAATTGAGAATTTCTCTAATAAAGAAGCTCGAGTTAATAATCAACCAAGGGCATTTAGAGATCCTGATGTTGTACTTCCAAGTTTATCTAAATCAAAGCAGATACTTGATTGGGAACCATCAACAAATATTGAAGAAGGTATCAAATCAACTATTGAATGGTATTCTTCATTTCAAGATAAGATAAAAGACTACACATACATTGAGTAAAATGAAAAAAGTAATTGTAACTGGCGGTGCAGGATTTATAGGGTCTAACCTTGTAAAAAAGCTTTTAGATCTAAACGTTGAAAAATTATTAATAATTGATGACTTGTCTACTGGTAATGAATCTAATATATCATCAATTGTTAGTGATGAAAGGGTCCAGTTTTTAAATTCAAAAATCGAAGATATTGAGAGTATTAATGAGTTGTTTAAGGATTATGACTTTTGCTATCATCTAGCTGCAGGTGTAGGTGTTCAGTACATCATGGACAATCTAAGTGAGTCACTTTTAACTAATATTTTAGCTACACATAAAGTTCTTGAAGCTTGTCAAGTTAATGGGCTCCCTGTACTTCTAACTTCAACCTCAGAAGTCTACGGGGTAGCCGAAGATGATGTGTGGACTGAAGAAACAAAAAGTTTAATTGGTCCTACTACCAAATTGAGGTGGTCATATGCCGCTTCTAAAATGATTGATGAATTTATTGCATTATCATTATTTGAAGAAGGAAAAGTTTCCCCAATAATTGTTAGATTATTTAATATCATCGGACCTAACCAGCTTTCAAAGTACGGAATGGTAGTACCTAGGTTTATTGAATCAGCTCTTGAAGATAAAGATATTTTAATTCATGGTGATGGTTCACAATCAAGATCATTTACCTGGGTTGATGATGTTGTTAATTATTTAATAAAATTGGCAGAAGTAAAAGCATACGGAGAAGTATTTAATATTGGGCAAACAGAAGAAATCTCAATTAAAAATTTAGCTGAACTTATTATTAAAAAAACTAACTCTAATTCTCAAATAATTTATAAAAGTCATGAAGAAGTATTCGGAAAAGCATTTGAAGATCCAAAAAGAAGAACTCCTGGTATTGATAAGATAATTGAGTTTACTGGTATGAAACCAACAAAAAATATCGAATTTATGGTTGAAAATATAATCAATTTTAAAAAAAATAATTAAACAGTGAATATTCTTGTAACAACTGGAATCTTTCCTCCAGATGTTGGAGGGCCTGCTAAATTTGTTCCCTTAATTGCAGATAAATTATCAGAAAAAAATAATTTAAAAGTAATTACTTTAAGCGAAAAAACTGTTGAGGATAGTCATAATGATTATGAAGTATTTAGGATTATTAGGAATCAAAACAAAGTTTCTAGATTTATTAAAACACTTGTTTTGATTATTAAAAATGGAAAAGATGCTGATGTAATATTCGTAAATGGCTTATGGCTTGAGGTATATATATCAAACTGGTTTATTAGAAAAAAAACAATTAGAAAGATAGTTGGAGATCCTGTATGGGAAAAGTTTTATACACAATACAAAACTGATGATGATTTTGATACTTTTCAAGAAAAAAAATATAACACAAAAGTTCAATTTCTTAAGTTCGTAAGAAATACTGCTTTAAAATCTTCAAATACTATTGTTGTCCCTTCTTATCATCTTTTAGATTTTGTAAAAAAACAAGGATATAACGGAAGGTTAATTCAAGTCAATAATGGGACTGAAAAAACTAAATCAATTAAGAAAAATAAAGCGGATAATAAATTTTTAATTGTTAGTCGCCTTGTGAGACATAAAAATATTGATCTTGTTTTAAAATCTTTAGTAATTCTTAAAAATGAATACAAAATTGATTTTACGTTGAGTATTGTTGGTGAAGGTCCAGAACATAAAAGTTTGATCAATCTAATAAACAAACTTGGTTTACATGATTCAGTTAAAATTGTTGGTGCAAAGTATGGTGAAGAGCTTAAATCTTTTTACCAATTTTCAAATTATTTTCTTCAATTATCATCTTATGAGGGAATGCCTCATTCAATTCTTGAAGCAATGAATTATGAACTTACGATTATTGCATCAAATTTTGGGGGTAACTTTGAACTCCTTGGAGATAATGATTTTGGCTTTACATCTCCTTCATTAGATATTGAAACTGTAGCAAATACAATTTATTTAGCTATTAAAGATAGTTCCGATATGACCACAAAGAGTAAGGAATTAGTTAATAAACACTACAATATTGAAAACACAATAAACAAGTTTTCAGAGATAATTTTAGATAATGAATAATAAAAATCTTTTATATCTAAATCTAGCTGTAGATGATGAAGATGTATCTCTGGGATTTGCAAACACGTGGATTAAACAATTTTCTAATAAATTTGAAAATGTTGACATAATCACTTTAAATAAATCTAACGAAAATATAGGTACAAATAATAAAGTAAATATCTATGGTTTACTCAAAGATGATAATACATCAAGAATAAGTAAGTTTTTATTAATAAGAAAGACAATAAAGGAACTGACATCAACATCTAGTTATGATTTATGTTTTTCACATATGTCACCACTTCTTTTGTTAATGACAAAATTTTACAGCTTAAAAAAGTTTCCTACAATACTCTGGTACACCCATCCAAAACCTAAAGAATTCTCAAAAAAAATTATACTTATTATGAGTTTATTTTTTTGCGACAAGGTTGTTACAGCTTCAAATTCTTCATTTCCATACAAATCAAATAAGTTAAATGTGGTTGGTCATGCAATTGATTACGAACAATTTCTAAATAAGAGACAGGAATTGCTAAATAAGGAATTTCTTATTTTAAGTAGAATATCAAAATCCAAAAATTTAGAAGTTGCGATTGATGGATTTTTAAAAAGTAAATTTAGTAAACATAATATTTCGATAATTGGTGATGCAGTTACAAAAGAAGATTCAGAATACAAAAATAAACTATCAAAAAAATATGAAGGTAACAAAAATGTAATTTTTTTAGGAAAAATACCTCATAAAGATTTGCCATCTTTAATGAATAAGTACTCTTATCACATAAACGCAACTCCAGAGGGTTTTTATGATAAATCTGTTTTAGAAGCAATATCAAATGGTCTTTTTAATTTTTATGCTAATAAAGATTATGACAAACACTTTAAAAAAGATATGCACTTTTTAACAAAATTTGAACTTAACCAAAGATCATTAACTGATGTTTTGAACTCGGTATATGAACAGGAAGATAAAAATATATTAAGAATAATTGAATATAGTCAATTAAGTGTTTCAAACGAATCTATTCAAACTATATTTGAGAGAATAGTGGCTACAGTTGAGAGTTAACCCAGTCTATAGTTTGAGTTAAGCCATCCTCCAGTTTGACTACAGGTTCCCAATTTAGAAGCTTTTTTGCTTTAGTAATATCAGGCCTTCTCTGTTTTGGATCATCTTGAGGTAAATCTTTATTAATTAATTTTGAATTTGAATTTGTTAAATTAATAATTGTGGACGCAAGTTCGTTTACAGTTATTTCGTTTGGATTTCCTATATTGAACACATCATTTTGATTTGATTCCATAAGAGCAATAATTCCATTAACAGTATCATCCACAAATGAAAAACTCCTAGTCTGAGACCCATCTCCATAAATAGTTATATCCTCATTCTTTAAAGCTTGAACTATGAAATTTGTAACAACTCTCCCATCGTTTAATTGCATCCTTGGACCATAGGTATTAAAAATTCTGACAACTTTAGTATTCAAGTCATATGTTCTGCTGTAAGTTGCTGTAGCTGCTTCTGCAAATCTTTTTGCCTCATCATACATACTTCTTTCACCATTAGGATTTACATTTCCCCAATAATCTTCACTTTGAGGAGAAACTTCAGGATCACCATAGATTTCTGAAGTTGAGGCAAGAAGGTAGTCAGCTTTTTTTACTTTTGCTAATCCCAGTGTATTTATGGTACCAATACTTCCTGCTTTAAGAGTATTTACTGGATTTTCTTGATAAGCGATTGGAGATGCTGCACTAGCAAAATGAAATATGAAATCCACATCATCAGAAATTTCTATATGGTTTTGAACATCATGCTCCAAGAAGTCTACATTGTCATTTGATAGTAAATGTTCAATATTTTTGACATTACCTGTGAGTAAATTATCAAGCAAAATTAAGCTATGTCCCTTTTCATAAAGCTTGTCAGCAAGATGTGAACATACAAACCCTGCACCTCCAGTAATTAATATTTTCAAACTAGCTCCATGGATAATAAATTATGCATTCATTATTATTTGCATAATTTGATATGTTCATATTTAATTCTTCTTTAAGTGGATACATAATAGACAAAAGAGAGTTTGAAGGCACTTCATCTAATTGTTTAACGCTTTGATAATTAGGTACGTCAATTTCAGTATCTAAAATCATCACTTCTTCTCCCATTTCATTAAGAACGTTATATATGTCCAAAGTTGGTGAATTTCTTAAGTCATCAGTGTCTTCCTTGAAAGCTGCACCAACTAAAACAATTGTTTTAAGATTATTATTTTTTTTCATTGAACGAAGTTGGTTTATAGTCCATTGTAAATGTTCATTGTTGGAACCGATGATATTTGAAATAAGTGGTAAATTTAATTCATCTTGATTATAAAAATTATTTACTTCTACTAAGTCTTTTGGAAAACAAGACCCACCCCAAGATGGTGATGGTCTAAAATAATGAGACCCGATTCTGCTGTCTAAGCCAACACCTTTTAAAACATCTGTTAAATTAGCGCCTGAATAATCTGATAATCTAGTGGCTTCGTTTACAAATGAAAGTCTTAAAGGTAAATATGTATTTGCTAAATATTTTATAAGCTGTGAGCTGATTGGATCTGTTATTACAACTTCTGCATCATAACCTTCATAAAGCTTTTTAAGTTTATTTATTTTCTCAGAACTTAAACCACCAATTACAATCCGATCCGGATTAAAAAAATCACTAACTGCAGAGCCCTCTCTTAAAAATTCAGGATTAAACGTTAGAAGATTTTTATCATACCCAACATTCTCACATACATTTTCAATTTCATATGGAGGTATTGTAGATTTAACAGTTATGGTGATATCTTTATTTTCTAATTTTGAAATTTCAAGAATTGCAGACTCGAGAAATTTTGTGTCGACAGAATTTGTTTCAAGATTATTTGGTGTCTGCACACAAATAAAAACTATATCAGTTGATTGCCAATCCAAGCTTTCATAATTTGAATGAAAAGACATTCTGTTAAAATTTTCATCTTTTTCAAAGTAATTATCTAAATCTGGTTCAAAAAAAGGTAATTGCTTATCTTCAAGCTTTTGGATTTTATTACTATCTAAATCAATAAAAGAGACATTATGACCCTGTTCTGCAAAACCAACACCAGTTACAAGCCCTACATAGCCTGTTCCCACTATGACAATGTTCATATTATGCCATGTTAACAATTAATGGATTTAATATAATTAGTAATGATAAATTATATTGCTCATTGGGATCAGATTTTGATCCAGTCAAGAAGCAAAATTATACATGAATTAAGTAATTTTGAATTTAGATCAATATGTCCTATTGTTGAAGAAAATGAACTTAAAAAACACTATTCTGAAACTTTAAACTGGAAGATATCAAGAGAGAAATATTTTGATTTATCTGCTGTATTTAGTTTAAGAAAAATACTTAAAAATTTTGATGATGGAAGTGTTTTTCATATTTTTACATTAAAAACTGGATTTATGTTTATGATCTCAAATTTATTTTTAAACAAAAATTTCAAATCAACTTTATCTATCACTGGTTTGGGATATTTTTTTAGTAAGAATTCTTCAGCTAAGATATTTAAAACACTGCTTCGCCCGATATTTTTAATATTAGTAAATAAAACCTTCGAAAATATAATCTATCAAAACACATCAGATGAATCCTCTTTTAATAAATACTCTAGGTTCCAAAATAGATCATACTTAATTGAAAGCTCAGGAATTAAAACTTCAGACTACTTCTTAAAGGATAGATTTAATGAAAACATTAAAATAATTTTGGCCGGACGATTATTAAAAGATAAGGGGATTTATGATTATCTGGATTTATCAAAAAGCTTTAGTCAAGAAAATGTAACTTTCTTTCTCGCAGGTGATTTGGATGCAGGAAACCCTAACTCTCTGTCACAAAAAGAACTTGAGCTCATTAAATCAGAATCAACTATTAATTATCTTGGGTATATTGACTTGCAAAAAGAGTTATATAAATATGACTTGTTATTGTCTCTGTCTGATCATGAAGGCTTCTCTAGAGTACTGCTTGAGGCAATGTACGTTGGTTTGTTTGTTATGGCAACCAAAAATAACGGAACAACATATATTGATAATTTTGAAAATACAATATTGTTGAATTCAAAAGATAAAAAAAATTTAGTAGATATAATTAATAATTTTTTAAAACAAGAAAAACTTATAAGTGATAAAAATAGAAAGCAAATTGAAAACAGCTACTCAACTCAAAAAGTAGCATCTCAATTTGCAAGTATTTACAAGAAACAGGATATAGATTAAATGCAGTTGAATATCTACAACACAGCGATTATATCTTTTATAATATCTGTCTTTTTGAATTGGATTGTATTGTACGCGGCAAAATACATAGAATTTAAGAAATCTTCAGACCAGATTGAAAAAAGATTAGTCAATAAAAATATTCCTCCTCTAGGAGGTGTGGCAACTTCAATTGCTTTTTTTACTGGAGTAAGTTTCTTAGGACAGGCAGATTATAATTTTGCTTTAATCGGAATATTTGCAATTCTTTTATCTTTAGTTGGAGCTGTTGACGATTTCTTTAATTTAAAATGGAAAATCAAACTGTTTTTTCAAGTTTTGTTTGTAGCAATTCCTGTTTTAAATTTAGATATATTCTTAAACATTGAGTCGTTATTTAGTTTTGACTTTAATAATGCACTAAATTATTTTGGATCGATATTATGGATAGTCTTGATAATTAACTCTATTAATTTTATAGACAATATGGATGGTCTTGCTGTAGTAGTTGCTGGAAGTATTTGCTACCAATCTGTAATTCTTACTTATTTGCTTAACCAAAATAAATTAACTGATGTATCAGTGGTATTACTTTTTGTAATATTGGGATTTTTTATATTCAATTATCCACCTGCAAGACTATATTTGGGTGATTCTGGTAGTTTATTTATTGGATTTTGTTTAGGGTTTCTTAGTATTTTATTTACATGGAATAGTGGGCAGCAATATGCATTGAGCTATACCCTAAGTCCATTGATATTATTTTTTACTATACCGCTTTTAGACTTCTTAATTATTTTGGAAGGTAGGTTCAAAAGAGGTGTCTCCCCTACTGTTGGAGGTACGGATCATATATCTCATAGACTTCTTGCAAAAGGTTTATCAGAAAAAAAGGTTTTATTAGTATTCATAATTTATAGTATTTTTAATTTTTCTATAATTTTAGGATACGTTTTCCTAAGTAACATTTTTTCAATAATCGCTCTTTTAATTTATCTTGTACAGTTCATATTTTTATTCAACTATTTAAAAAAACTTAATATTTTAAGATAATTGGTTTTCAAGTTCTAATATTCTGTCTGGGGTTCCTGCGTCTATCCACCAATCATTGAGCTTAACATTTGAGCAATTGTTTTGAGATATGTATATATTGATCAAGTCTGTTATTTCATACTCGCCTCTTCCTGAAGGACTCAAAAGTTTTACATAATCCATAGCCAGATAGTCAAATATGTAGGCCCCTACTACTGCTAAATTACTTTTTGGCATTTCAGGTTTTTCTTCAATGTGAATGACTTTTCCAAACGCATCTACTTCTGCAACACCAAACTCGCTTGGGTTTTCTACCTCTTTGGTAAAAATTATGCTTCCTTTGTTTTTTTCGAAATTAGTAAAATCAATATCTTTTAAAGGGTTTTCACCAAAAAAATTATCTCCTAAAACCAATAGTAAAATATCATCTTTTTTCACATAGCTTTCAGCTTTTGAGAAAGCATGGGCTATACCCTCCGGTGACTCTTGAACAGAATAATGTATATTCAAATTAGGAAATTCATTACTTGTAGCTTGTTTGATAAATTCATCAAAATCTGGACTAGTAACTATAATAAAATCTTCAATTCCCCATTGATTAATTTGATTTATTTGGCGATTAATCATAGGTATTCCATTCACTTCAAGAAGAATTTTTGTTATTTCATTGTTTCTGAAACCTTGAAGTCTTGTACCAAGACCTCCAGCGGCAATTACACATTTGATTTTCGTCACAATTATATATTATATGGTTATACTCTTAATTTGATTGTATATGAATAATCAAAAAAGGAATTTGTTATTATTTGTCGGCATTTTTGCTATGGGGGCGTTATCGTATTCTATATTAATACCAAGTTTCGAAACTACTGAATTTAATCAAGAAGTGATTGAAGATATATCAAAAGGTATAACAACTACATCCACAACAACTAAAGTAAATAATAATGAAAACCTGCAAGAAGTAAATAATGAAAAACCAGAAGAAGAAAAAATTGAAATTGTTGACGAAGATAAAGCTAATGAATTAATTAAATTTACAATTGCCAATGAATCACTAGAAAACTTCACTACATATTTAATAATTGGATCAGATAAAAGAACTATAAATTCCTCAGAATCAAGAGGGTATGTTGATGGTCAACGGGCAGATGTTATAATTCTTGGAATAATCAATGAAGAAAACTCTGAACAATATCTTCTTTCTATTCCGCGTGACCTACTTATAAAAAATTCTTGTACGCAATCAATTGAAAGAATTAATTCTACCTTCTCGAAGAATAATTGTGGAAACAGTGCGGAAAATTTAGCTGCCAGTGTTCAAGTTTTAACTGGTTTAACTGTTGATCATTTTGCAAGTTTTAATTTTGAAGGATTCGAAAAAATTATTGATTCTTTTGGTGGTATTGAAATCTGTGTTGATGTGACTCAACGAGAAGGTTATTCCTTCGAATTACAAAAAGGATGTCAAACTGTCATGGGCTCTACTGCTTTGAATTGGGTAGTTTCAAGAAATACAGAAGTTCTTGTAGGAGAGAAACTTGTTGACAAAGATGGAAACGACATTTCTGAATGGGAAAAAATGAAAGGTGTAAGTGATTTATCAAGAAACGATAGACAGCAGTACATCATATTACAACTTTTAAGTGAAATTAAAGATTTTAGGTCAATAGGCTCCCTGAATAATTTTATCGGCACATTAGAAGATGCATTTATTATTGATGAAAATTTATCCATAAACAAAGCTGTGAATTTATTGTGGAATTTTAGAGATACTGATTTGTCTAATATTAAAAAATTATCAATATCTGTCAATCCTTATGAGTTAGATGACGGTAGACAAGTATTAATTATGACTGAAAATTTTACAGATTATGCAAAGACTATGGGATTGTACAATTCTTAATCTTTTAAAATACTAGATAAAAAATAAAAAGGTATAATCCAAAAATAAATTGCAACATCAGGTGAATAAACAAGATCATTCGTTAAATTTTGAGTCACAAACATAAGCAAAATTGTAACTTCTGATTCATTTGATTTGTTATAATTTTTAACTATCAAATAAAATATAAAAATTAAAATTAAAATTATTAGAAATAATCCATACTCTACAGCCATCGTTAGAAACCCATTATGTGAAGTTGTAATTTCATCGTATTGAGATAGTGAAAAGTTAGTAATAATTGAATCAAATTTTCCATCGTTAGAAATAAGTTTTCCCGATCTCAAACTTTGGCCACCAACAAAATTTGAATATCCAAATATAACGTCTTCAATCCAAAAAAAGTACATTCGACCATCAATAATCGACCACTTCCATGATTGATCATTAAATTCTTCATTTAATCTCAATATTGAACTTTGGCTAAAAAGGGTCTCATGACCCCTTGGTACAGAATTAAGATCTAATTGTATTGAAATTTCAAAATCTTTACCGGATAAATTAACTTCGTTAGGTAATGCTACCCAGTACTCTCTTGGGCGATCTAAGCTAATTGAGTTGTCTTTATACTTGACGTTATATTCATACTCATTTCTAAACTTAGGTGTAAGTAGATAATAATCTTTATCTCTATTACTTTTTGAAAAAATGAATTCTCGATTGTATTCGTCAGTCTGTATAACTACTTTATTTATAAAACCACTTAAATACTGTCCACCTAGTGATTGGCCATCTCCCCAACCACCAACTTCAAAATATGAATCATTTTCAATTAAGTCTATTATTAAACCATTTGTATGATTTGAACCAAGTTGATTCCATTTAACTCCATCATCAGAGTAGAAGAAAGATACTATTGATCTAGGTAGAAAGTTATCTTGATAATCAAATTTTAACTTTAGATACCCACTAACAGGAGCTGATGAAGACGTATCATTCACATTTGATTTAGAATTGTAATCGCTTTCTGAGTAAGAAATATTAAATTGATCACTTAAAACATCTTCTTCCAAGGTAATTAAATAATCTTTATAAACACTTTTAATATAATTACCTCCCCCTACGCCAACAAAAAATTCAGTATTTTGTAAACCCAAACTATTTAAAAAAGTTCTATTTGATTCTTTCAAAAAAATGGATGGAAACATATAGATTGCAATTACTCCTAATAAAGTTGCTGCTATGCCGATCTTAAATTTAAAACTTCGACTGTATTTTTCGGTAAACATCAATAAAGAAAGTAAGCCGACCATTAAAGCAAGGAAAGACCCTCTTGAAAAAGTAAAAAGTAAATTTAACAATGAAATTAGAAGAAGTAGTGTGTTTGTTTTGTTTTCGATTAAATATTTTTTTGAATCATTAGCAGCTAATAATTTATAAAAACATATCATAGAATATACAGCACAGAAAATACCAATTACATTTGGACCACCACCTTGAAAGCCCCCTAATCTACCAGAATCAAAATAATTTGTACTATCAGTATTGTTTGAAATCCAACCATCTATAGTGCCAGGCAGTGAGATTTGAAATAATATCAAGCCAAAATTAGCAATCATTACAATTGAAAGAGGTTCAAAGAATTCCAAAATTCTATTGTTGTTATTTTTTAGATAATCAACAGTTAAATATGCAAGGGTGAAGTAAAAATAGAATCTTAGATTTGTTTGATTGAATATTTCTAACTCTTCAACAAGAAAACTTGTATAGAAAATAAAGAAAAAGATAAAAACAAAAAATACTTTATCATATTTTATTATTTTAAATTGATAAATCTTTTTGATAAGTAAGTAAAAGAAAACAAATATTAAGGGTAAGTCTTCAAAATTAATTCCATAAAAATCTATTCCAATATTTGAAGGTATTAACAGAGTAAATGCAAAAATTGTTCCAATAATCCGTGAATTTATTTTTATCAATTTTGCATTTCCACTCATTGTGGGCCCGGCAGGACTCGAACCTGCGACCGACGGATTATGAGTCCGTTGCTCTAACCAACTGAGCTACAGGCCCTACTAACTATGAAATTATTGATTGAACTTTGAGAGCAAGACTCATGTCACCAGCAACTTTTAATTTACCAGTCATGAAAGCAGCTTGTGGACTTGAAGATCCATCCATAATTGCTTGCATAGTTTCAGTATCAGTTGTAACTGTACAAGTAGCTTCATTATCGTCCGATGAAATTTCCCCATTTACACCATCGATAAAAACTACTGTATCGTCAGCTACAAATTTAACTGATCCACCTAAAACACTTAGGTCTTTTCCTTCAGCTCTTTCTTTAACTATTGCTAGATAATCCATTTTTCCTCCATTCACTTTAATTATAGTGAAAAATTTAATGTAAAGCTCCGAGGGTGGGACTTGAACCCACAACCAACGGATTAACAGTCCGCTGCTC
>VMBT01000788.1_pt1 | contig 18174 bp, 21 predicted proteins | sample 4404301 | NCBI WGS metagenome assembly VMBT01 (sample SAMN12238535, study PRJNA552566) | marine metagenome | isolation source: Coastal seawater | place: USA: coastal Georgia, Sapelo Island | collected 2008-08/2009-08
AATTGGCTATACATCAATTTTAGGCGGAATATTGCTCTACCTATCAGATTTAAAAGTTTTCCAAGTAATCAAAATATCTGACAAAAAAATAAAATTTTTGCTAGCCGGCTTCTTCCAATGTCTTGCTTTTTTACCTGGATTCAGCAGATCAGGTAGTTGCATTATTGCTTTTAGATTAATGGGGGAAAATAGAAAAAACTCCTCAGTAATGAGTCTTTATTTGGGTATGCCAATAATTCTTATTTCTTTTTTATCTAATATAAGAGATATCGATACAATACAATTTGATTTTAATCTTTTGATTATTTTTATATTCACTTTTATTTTTGCTTATTTAACGCTTAGACTTTTTATAAGCTACATTAATGATATTGGTTTTAAACCTTTTGTAATATACCGATTAATTTTTGGCTTAATAATTTTATTTTTATTGAGCTAAACTCTATCAATAAATTTTTTTAAATACTGAGCTGTTACTAATTTCATATTAGATAAATCTTTTTCAATAATTTTAGAAACCTTTGTTGCGCCATTCTCATCTATGCTATGGTGAGATAGAGTAACATACTGATCATATGTAAAAAGTGGTTTTGGGAGCTTTTCCATAATTTTACCTTGGAGAATTGCAAAAAAAGATGGGATGTTTATAAATCTTTCCTTTTTTTGAAGAGAATTAAATATATGAGATAGAATTTCTTTAAAAGTAAAAACCTCCTGCCCCACTGCTGATATATTTTGATTTTTATAATTATCGAAATTATTGATTAAGTTGAAAATCATTAAAGATAAATCATTAACATAAATTGGCTGAAATTTTGTTTCTCCTTTTTTGAATAAAGGTAAGAAAGGAAGAATTTTGGCCATTCTTCCAAATTGATTAATGAAGTTATCCTCTTCGCCATAAACAACACTAGGTCTTATAATTATGTGATTATTATTATTACTTTGTATGAACTCTTCGCCCATTTTTTTTGATACTAAATAGTTTGAATTACTCTGATAAGTAGAGCCTAAACTCGAAATATGGACAAAAGGTTTGTGGTATTTTTCAGCATAAGTTGCGATTTTTTTTGGCAATAAAAAATGCGCTAGTTCAAAAGAAAAATTATTTTTTTCATAAAGCAGTCCAACTAAATTGACAACAACATCACAGTTTTCTATTAACTTTTCAATAGCATCTAAATTTTGTAAATCAAATTCAACAACGTCTATCTGGCCAATGTCACCAGATAGTATGTTCCTCTTAACTCTGTTTGGGTTTCTAACAGGGCAAATTAATTTACTCCCATTAGCCAATAGTCTTTTTGTGAGACTTCTGCCAATAAATCCAGTAGACCCGAAAACTAAGATGTTTTTATTTCTCATTGCTTTATCTATCTTATATAAATATATGTCTTACGATGTCAAATTATCAATTATTCCAAAATGACCTACCCTTACAGTCATTAAAATCATTTAAGGGAGATATAACAATTGATACTGAGACGCTTGGGCTAAATATCAAAAGAGACAGGCTTTGTCTTATTCAATTACGCAATGAGTCTAATAAAAAAGTGTACTTGATTAAATTTGACAAGGATATCTCTCCAGCAAATTCTAAGAATATAAAATCCCTACTAGAGGATAAGTCTTTGACTAAAATTTTTCATTACGCAAGATTTGACATGGCAGTGCTTAAAGAGAATTTGAATATTAATGTCAGAAATGTTTTTTGTACTAAAATAGCATCTAAACTTACTAGAACTTACTCATCAAAACATGGGCTAAAAGATCTAGTTAAAGAAATTTTAAATATTGAGTTAGATAAAACTGAACAGACCTCAGATTGGAGTCAAAAAAATCTAACTAAACAACAAATTCAATATGCTATGAATGATGTTATTTATTTAAGTGATTTAAAGAAAAATTTAGAAGCAAAACTACTAGAAGCAAAAAGACTTAAAACTTTTAAATCAATAATGAATTTTTTAGATACGAGAGTAGAGCTTGACTTAATGGGATGGGAAAATACTGATATTTTTGCCCATAAGTAAACAATGAATAAATTACAAATTCTTAAATCAGCAAAAGAAGTTTTAACTATAGAGTCAAAAGCAATAAATGATTTAGCAAAAAGCCTTAATGATGATTTCTTTAAGGCTGTAAAAAGTATTGAAGGTTTAAAAGGTAAATTAATTATTTCTGGTGTTGGGAAAAGTGGAAACATAGCATCTAAAATTGCAGCATCTTTTACCTCTACAGGAATACCATCAGTTTTTTTAAATCCTGTTGATGCTAGTCATGGTGACATGGGTATAGTAAGAGCTGAGGATATATTAATTGTGCTATCAAATTCTGGGGAGTCTCATGAGCTGAGTGACCTTTTAGATTTTGCAAAAAGACACTCAGTTAAAATTATTTCAATTTGTTCAAATAATAAAAGTTTGTTAGCCAAAAATTCAGATATTAATTTGATACTACCCCCTCACAAAGAAGCCGATAAACTATCCACTATACCTACTACATCTACAACAATGGCGTTAGCTCTTGGAGACGCCTTGTGTTGCTGCCTGTTAAATCTAAGAAATTTTGACAAAAAATCATTCAAAGCCCTTCATCCAGGGGGAAAAATAGGAAAAAAATTAAAAACACTCTCAGAAATAATGGATACAGACCTTCCTTTAATTAAACAAAATACATCAGTAATGGAAGCAGTTCTTAAAATGACTGAAAAAAAATATGGCTGTGTTGTAATTATTGACAATCAAAAAAAAATCAAAGGTATCATTACTGATGGTGATTTAAGAAGAGCAATCAAAAAATTAGATATGTCGGATAAAGCGACAAATATAATGAGTAAAAAACCAATCACAGCTACGAAAGATCTTCTTATTTCGTCAGCAATAGCTTTGATGAATAAAAATTCAATTACTAGTCTTTTAATCACTAAAAAAAATACTCCTATAGGAATAGTTAATTTAAAAACTTGTTTAGAAAATGAGTAAATTTTTAAGAGAAAATATTTTTAATATTTTAATTTTTCTTTTACTTAGCATTCAAGCCTTTATGTATTACTATGACAATAGGCCCTCATCTAAAGTTTTTAGTCAAAAAAGTATGTCAGTTGAAAATTTCTCAAGTATTGTACTTAGTAAATCTGGCTTGACAAAAATTGGTTCTGAAAAATTAAATAAAATCGATGAAGATAATTTTTTTCTTCAAGGTAAATCTTACCTAGAAAATAATGAATATAAAATATATGGGGAAGATATATCAATTAACTTAAATGAAGATATCTCTCATAGTAAAAAATCAGTTCAAGTGATAAACTCAATGGGTACTCTTGACGCCAAGGGGTTCAGGAATATAGACTCAGAAGGAAAAATTTATTTTGATGGTATTGTTATCTTTAAAAGTCATGACTAAAGTTATCTTTTTTATTTTAAGTTTATTTCTTTATTCTAATGCCTACTCAGAAAGTACTGTCAAAGCAGGTGATAGTTTAATTTGGGACTCAGAAAACAAATCTTATACTGCTACTGGTTCAGTGGAATTCAGCAATGATACCTTCATCGCCTTTTCTGAAAAAATGATTGCTCAATATGTAGAGCAAGGGGGTAAAGAATTATTCACAGTTGTTGAGCTTTTTGAAAATGTTCGAATTGAATTAAAAGATGAAATTTTTCAAGGTGATTACGCTATCTACACAAGAGATGACAACACCATTAAACTCACTGGCGATGTTTCCATTCAATCTCCCACTAGATTGCTTACAGGCCATGAATTAATTGCAGACATTGATAATAATAAAAGAATTTTAAACTCTGCAAACGATGAATCGCTAGTAGAAGTTCTTTTAGAAAACAATGCAGATAATTAAGCTTCAAAGTATTAGTAAAAACTTTAAATCCAAACAAGCTCTTAAAAAAGTCAATTTAGATTTTGATAGTCAAAAAATTAATGGACTATTGGGCCCTAATGGAAGTGGCAAAACAACACTCTTCAATATCATTGCAGGTTTTTTACCTCCTGATGAAGGTCAGATTATTTTAGATGGGGAAGATTTAACTTTTCTTAGTCTAAGCAAAAGATCAAAATTAGGAATTTCTTATTTACCTCAAGAACCTTCAATATTTAGGGATATGAGTGTCTACGATAATATTTTTGCAATCGCTGAATTATTTCATTCAAAAGCTGAAGCTAAGAAAGTTACTGAAAATCTTATCAATCAATTTTCTCTTCAAGGATTTCAAAAAACACAGGGTAAATTATTATCTGGAGGTGAGAGAAGAAGAACTGAAATTGCTCGAGCTTTGGCAAGTAATCCTAAATTTCTATTATTAGATGAGCCCTTTGCGGGTATAGATCCCATAGCAATTGAAGAAGTAAAATCTACTGTAGCTCTCCTTAAAAAAATGAATATTGGAATAATTATTACTGATCACAATGTTAAAGAGGCCCTTAGTATTGTTGATTATGGATTTATTATTTATAACGGAGAAATTATAAAATCTGGAACGCCTAAAGAAATTACAAGTGATAAATTTGTAAAAAAAATATATTTAGGAGAAAACTATCAATAAAAGTATGCCTATTAATTCCAAAAAAAAAATACAAGGTATTTACTATCCACCAGGTGATAAGTCTATAAGTCACCGGTCTTTGATACTAACTGGTCAAGCTGTAGGTAAATCAGAAATAACTAATTTACTTGAAGGAGAGGATGTCATTAACACACTTTTAGTGATGCGTGAACTAGGTGCACGAATTACAAAAAAGAATGGAAAATACATAGTATTTGGCATACCCCCGGGAGCTCTGTTTCAACCAAAAAAACAATTAGATTTTGGTAATTCAGGGACAGGTATAAGGCTTCTTGCTGGACTAATATCTTCTAATAATATTAAAGCAGCCCTTAAAGGTGATAAGTCTTTAAGTAAAAGGCCCATGAGAAGAGTCACAGATCATCTCAAAAGAATTGGTGCATCAATCGAGCTAAAAAAAAATTCGTTTCCTCCTATTAAGATTAAAGGAGTTGGTGATGCAATTCCACTCAACTATGATATCAAAATTCCATCAGCTCAAATTAAAAGTGCGATAATGCTCTCAGCATTAAATACTAATGGCATCGTAAAAATAAAAGAATTTAAATCTACTAGGGATCATACTGAGAATATGCTCAAAGCTATGGGCTATAATATAAAAGTAAAAGAAAACTCAAAATACCGTTTCATTGAAATGAAAAATGATAAAGATCTAAAGCCAATTAAATTAAATGTACCTGGAGACCCATCCTCCGCGGCTTTTTTTATAACGGCTGCGTGTTTGAAACCAGGATCTAAATTAGTAGTCAAGAATATGTTATTTAATAAGACCAGAATTGGATTTATTAAAACTCTTAAAAAGATGGGTGGAAATATTCAAATCTTAAATAAGAAAAAAGTTAACAACGAAATTTTAGCTGACTTAAAAATTAATCAAAAAACTCATTTGAAATCTACTATACTAAAACCTGAAGATGTTCCTCTTCAAGTAGATGAAATTCCGATACTTTCTATAGCAGCGTCTTATGCTAAAGGAACTTCAGTTTTTAAAGGTTTAAAAGAATTAACTGTCAAAGAAAGTAATCGATTAGAATTAATTCATCAAAATTTAAAAAATATGGGTGTTAAAAGTGAGATTAGAGAATTTGACTTATATATCTATGGAGATACTGATTTAAAAAAAGGTGGTGCTAAAATTATTCATCACCATGATCACCGTATCGTAATGTCTTTTTATATAGCCAATCTAATATGTGAAAAATCTAATAAAATTGATGATAAATCGAGCGTTAAAACCAGCTATCCTAGTTTTTTTAAGCATATCACTCATCACACTCATTAATTTTCTTGAAAAAAAGCTAGAAAACTCTAAAAAAACCTAACTAATTTGAAAGGTAAATAATGACTTATGATATCTAACGACGAGTATAGCAAACTGCTAGACCAACAATTCGAAACTAAGACTAACATCTCTGCAAACAAAATAATCTCTGGAACAATCCTAAAAATAAATGATCAACACGTAACTGTTGATATTGGATACAAAAGTGAAGGGCAAATCCCTCGAGAAGAATTTCTAAATACCGGATCCTCAGATGACCTTAAAACCGGTCAAACAATTGAAGTATTTGTTGAAAAACTAGAGGACCGTGAAGGCAACGTAAAAGTATCTCATGAAAAAGCTATTAAAATGAAGTCATGGGAAAAACTTCAAAAACTTTATGATAACAAAGAAAGAGTAAAAGGATTTATAGTTGGCAAAGCCAAGGCAGGCCTTTATGTGAAAATCATGGGCACCAATGCTTTTTTACCTTTAAGTCAAATAGATGTGCGTCCCGTAAGAGATGTCAGTCATTTGATTAAAACTGAGGAAACATTTGAAATCCTAAAAATGGATTACTCAAAGGGAAACATAGTAGTTTCTCGTAAAGCTATCCTCGAAGAAAAACAAAAAGAAATTAAAAACGAAATTTTAGAAAAATCAAAATCTGACTCTGTTGTTAATGGTCGAGTCAAGACCTTTACTGACTATGGTGCGTTTGTTGATTTAGGTGGAATTGATGGCCTAGTTCACTTAAGTGACATTTCATGGAGTAGAATAAGTCACCCTTCCGATGTTTTAGAAGTTGGAAAAAAATACGATTTTAAAATTTTAAAGGTCTCAGATGAGTCAGATAAAATTAGTTTAGGATATAAGCAATTAAAAGATGATCCATGGGAAAAGATTGAAGACAAAATCACTATGAATGAAATTTATGATGGTAAAATTACTCATATTACCGACTATGGTGCTTTTGTTCAGCTAACCGATAAAGATCTTGAGGGTCTCGTTCACTCTAATGATATCAGTTGGACCAAGAAAAACATCCATCCTAATAAAATATTAGAGGTTGGTTTTAATATTCGAGTAAAAGTTCTTGAAATTGATAAAGAGAAAAAACGTATCAGCTTGGGAATTAAACAAACTGAGCCTAACCCTTGGGAAAATATTCTTAATGAGTATAAAAAAGACCAAGTTATTGATACAGAAATCAAAAATATTACTGAATTTGGTATTTTTGCCAAATTGAACGATAATATTGACGGATTAATTCATAAAAATGATCTTTCTTGGACTGACTCCAATGGAGATCGAACGCTGAAAAAATACCAAAAAGGTCAAAATATTCAGGTAAAAATTTTAGAAATAGATCCTGAAAAAGAAAAGATTAGTTTTGGTATTAAACAGCTAACTCCTGATCCATTCCATGAATTCTTTAAGGATAAGAATAAGGGAGATATTGTTTCGGCTACAATTACAAAGATAAATAACAACGGTATTGATGTTGAAGTAGCGAACTTTATTGAAACTACAATCCGTAGAAAAGAGTTATCAAAAAATAAAGAGGAACAAAATATTTCTCGTTATAATGAAGGTCAAAAAATTGATGCAAAGATTAGCTCCATTGATTTGACTAATAGAAAATTTGCCCTTTCCATCAGACAGCTTGAAATTGATGAAGAGCAAAGCTTATTAGAAAAATATGGTTCAAAATCATCTGGATCAGTTTTAGGAGATATCTTGGGTAAGGCTTTGGATGAAGACAAGGACACCAAAGCAGAATAAATCCGATCTTCTCAAATCCTTTTTGCAATCAGAAACTGATTTAACTCCACAGATCAATGAAGCTATTTTTAATAGGTTTTTTGATCTGCTGGAGGAACACCTAAAAAAACATCAAACCATTGAATTACGAAACTTTGGAGTCTTTAAATCCAAACTGATGCCTTCTCGATATGGCTCAGATCCAAGAAATAAAGCTAAAATTTATATTCCATCAAAATGGAAAGTGGCATTTAAAGCTAGTGAAAGTATAAATAAAAGACTAAATGAAAAAATTTAAAGCTTTCATAGCCTTAGATGCTACCAACAATAAGAAGAATATCGAAGTTGTTAAAAAGCTTTATAAATTAGTTTATGGATTTAAAGTAGGCTATAGGTCTTTTTACAACAAAGATGCGGATAAGCTAATCGCTGAAATTAAAAGAAAAAAATCAAGATTATTTCTTGATCTTAAATTACATGATATTCCAAATACTGTTAGCAGTGCAATAGAGTCATTAAAAAATATAAATCCTGATTTTCTAACTCTTCACATCTCTGGAGGAGAAGAAATGCTAAAAAGTGCTTTAAAAAATATCAAAAAATTTAATTTGAAAACTAAAGTATTGGGAGTGACCTTACTTACAAGCCTTGACGGCAAAGACAGTAAAAAAATTTATGGGGAAAAAGATACTGATAAATTGATTAAAAAATTAGCCTTAATTGCTAGTAAAGCCAAAATTGCAGGTTTAATCTGTTCAGGTCAAGATTTAAAATCTCTAAAGAGTTTTAAAAACCTTCTCAAAGTAACTCCAGGAGTAAAACTATTAGATAGAAAAGATGATCAGAAGAGAGTTTCATTTGTTCATGACGCTCTTAATAATGGAGCTAATTTTGTTGTCATTGGAAGAGAGTTAATCAATGCAAAAGATCCGATGAAACTTCTTAATGAATATAATAAAAAATATGAAAATAAAAATTTGTGGACAAAATAATCCAAGAATTATTGAGCACTGCTTAAATCTACCTATTGAATTTCAAGGTTTAATTTTTTATGAAAAGAGTCCACGAAATGTCAATATCGATACACTTAAATTAATTCAACAATATTATAGTCAGTATAGTAGTAAATTTGTTGGGGTATTTGTAAATCCCACAATTCAAGAAATCGAAGAAAAATTAAATGTGTTTGATTTTCATACTATTCAACTTCACGGCAGCGAAAATCAGAAATTTATAAATGAAGTCAAATCAACTTTTCAAAAAAAAATATTCAAATCCCTATCCCCTGAGGAGTTAATTGAAAATGATCTTTCTAATGTTGATTATTACATAATTGAAGGGAAGCCCGAGAAAAATGATCAACCTGGAGGAAATAATAAAACATGGAATTGGTCACAGTTTTCAAATCCTAAAAAATTCCCTTTTATCCTGTCGGGAGGGTTGAATGAGTCAAATATTCAAGAAGCAATTAACTTAACAGGTGCTGATTTTGTTGATATAAATTCTGGCGTAGAGGAAAAAAAAGGTGAAAAGAACCTTTCATTAATTGATCGTCTCGTTTCATCTCTCAAATAATATGAAAAATTATAATCAACCTAATACTCTTGGTCGTTTTGGCGAGTATGGAGGAATGTATGTTTCTGAAACTTTAATGCCTCTCTTGATTGACTTAGATCAATCTTATCAAAAAATTCAAAAAGATAAAAAATTTCAAAAAGAACTCAAAGATTTATTCAAAAATTATGTTGGAAGACCATCAGCTCTACATCATGCTAAAAATTTATCCGCTTATCTAAACGGTCCTAAAGTTTACTTCAAAAGAGACGAGCTCAATCACACAGGTGCCCACAAAATTAATAATTGCTTAGGTCAAATTTTATTAGCGAAAAAAATGGGCAAAACCAGAATTATAGCCGAAACAGGAGCTGGTCAGCATGGAGTTGCTACAGCTACAGTCTGCGCATTATTTGGTTTACCTTGTTATATTTATATGGGTTCAAAAGATATTGAGCGACAAAAACCCAACGTTTTTCGAATGAAACTCCTCGGAGCCAATATCATACCAGTAGAGTCTGGAAGCAAATCTTTAAAAGACGCAATGAACGAAGCTCTAAGAGATTGGATTAAAAACGTTCGAGATACTTTTTACATTATTGGTTCTACAGCAGGGCCTCACCCCTACCCAAAGATGGTAAGAGATTTTCAATCTGTTATCGGCAAAGAGGCAAGAGAGCAAATTTTAAAAATTGAAAAAAAATTACCGGATTATCTGATTGCATGCGTTGGTGGAGGATCAAATGCTATGGGATTATTCTATCCCTTTTTAAACGATAAGAAGGTTCAAATTATTGGTGTTGAAGCAGCAGGAAAAGGACCCAAAACTAATCAAACAGCAGCAACTATGACCTCTGGAACCCCAGGGATCTTACATGGAAGTTATAGTTATGTTCTTCAAGATAATGATGGGCAAATAAAAGAAGCTCACTCTATCTCAGCCGGTCTTGACTACCCAGGTGTAGGACCAGAGCATTCTTATTTAAAAGATATAAAAAGAGCAAAATACTTTGGAGTAACTGACAAAGAAGCTCTGAATGCATTTCAATTATGTTCTAAACTAGAAGGAATTATACCTGCTCTTGAACCATCTCATGCTCTCGCTTATTTGATCAAAGCCTTTAAAAACAAAGCAAAAGGAAAAACAATTATCTTAAATTTATGTGGACGCGGTGACAAAGACTTGTTTACAGCAGCTAAGGCAATTGGATTTGATGCTGATGAATAAACTCGATCAACTACCTTCAAAAAAAATTTTATCCCTATTTATGACTTGTGGTTTCCCTACGCTTTCACAAAGTAAAAAAGTTTTTGATGAAATTCTTTCTCATCAACCTGATATCATTGAATTTGGGTTACCTTTTTCAGACCCTATGGCTGATGGACCAATCATTCAAGAGTCTAGTAAAATTGCTTTAAAATCAAAAATCACAACAAAACAATCATTAAACCTAATTTCTCAATTGAAAAAAAAGAGTGAAAAAACTGCTTTTGTGATCATGTGTTATCTTAATACTGTTCAGAAATATGGAGTTCAAAAATTTATTAAAGAAATTAGAAATATCGTTGATGGAATTATTATTGTTGACCTTCCCTTTGAAGAGGAAAAACCAATTAAAAATCTTTTAGATAAAAATGATATTCACCTTATCAAACTCATTTCTCCGATGACAGATCAACAGAGATCAAAGAGATTGCTGAAGGAAGCAAAGGGTTTTGTCTATTATATTTCTGCTACGGGAATTACCGGCTCAAATAAGCTTGATTACAAAGAAATTAATAAAAATGTTCTAGCCCTTAAAAAACAAACTAAAATCCCAGTTTTGGTTGGTTTTGGCATCAAATCAAAAAAAGATGTTTTAGCGATTTCTAAAAACACCAAGGCAGATGGTGTAATTATTGGCTCTGCGTTAATTCAAAAGTATTTTGATCTTAAAATGAATTTTACAAAATATATAATTTCTCTTCGTAAGTTTATAAAAGAGGTTAAAATTTAGTCATGAACTGGCTTACTGATTTCGTTAAACCAAAATTAAATTCTTTAGTTAATCGAAAAGACCCTCCTTCAGACCTATGGACAAAGTGTGGGTGTGGAGAGAGAATGTTATATGTCAGTGATCTGAAAGAAAACTTACATGTTTGCTCTTATTGTGATCAGCATATGTATATTGATTTTGAGAGTCGTTTTAAGCAACTCTTCGATGATGAAAAATTTGAGTTAATTGAAATACCGATTGAAAATAATGACCCCTTAAAATTCAAAGATTTAAAAAAATATACTGATCGCCTCAAAGACGCTCAACAAAAAACAAATCAAAAAGATGCAGCTCATGTTGCGACAGGACAAATAGGTGGGACAACCGTTTGTATATTCTTGTTAGATTTTAAGTTTATGGGTGGAAGTATGGGCCAATATGTCGGTGAAGCTTTTAAAATTGGATGCCAAAAAGCTGTTGAATTAAATTGTCCTTTTATCTCTATTGCCTCTTCAGGAGGAGCGAGAATGCAAGAGGGATTAGTCAGTTTAATGCAGCTACCTAAAACAGTGGCCGCTTGTAATCTCTTAGATCAAAAGAAAATTCCTTTCATTAGTATCTTAACTCATCCTACAACTGGTGGTGTCAGCGCATCATTTGCGATGTTAGGTGATATTATTATTGCTGAAAAAGGAAGTATGATTGGTTTTGCCGGTAAAAGAGTGATTGAAAAAACAATTAATGAACAATTACCTGAAGACTTTCAAACAGCAGAATACCTACTTGAACACGGTATGATCGATATCGTGGTTCATCGAAAAGAGTTAAGAGAAACTCTTTCTAAAGTTTTATCTTTTCTTAAAAAGTAATATCCTTGAAAGATCCTATTTTTCACAGGCTTTTACAGCTTCATCCTAAATTTTCAGATTTATCTCTTGGTCGTATTCATCAATTATTAAAAAAAATTGGATTTAATGAGAAAAAATTACCTAAAGTTATTCATATAGCAGGAACAAATGGTAAAGGATCCACTGCTTCGATTTTAAAATCAATTATAAACCAGCATGGTTACTCCACTCATGTTTATACAACCCCTCATCTAGTTGACTTTAATGAGCGCATTCAATTAAATTCTAAAAATATATCGAATAAAAAATTATTGGAGTATCTTCGATACTGCGAAAAAAAAAATGATGGAAAACTTATAACATTTTTCGAAATCACCACGGCGGCTGCATTTAAAGCATTCCAAGATCATAAAGCTGACTTTTTAATTTTGGAAGTTGGATTAGGAGGTAGATTTGATGCTACTAATATTTTAAAAAGCCCAAAAATCGCAGCCATTACCCCCATCTCATTAGATCATCAAGATTTTTTAGGGAATTCCCTAAATAAAATAGCTTTTGAAAAATTAGGAATAATCAATAAGAAAAGCACAAACATTATTAACAAACAAAAGCCAAGCGTAATGAAATTTATTCATTCAGAGTTAAAAAGAAGAAATTTGAAAGCCGAATTCTTTGGAGATGATTGGAGTATTAAATCAAATAAATATCAGGCAGGAAGTATCAACATTGATTTATCTCAACTAAGTCTACAAGGCAAACATCAAAAGATAAATGCAGGGTTATCCATACACCTAGCTAAAAATATTCTCAAACATGAATTTAATGAAATTAAAACTCATAAAGCTCTGACTCTATGCGAATGGCCAGGTAGAATGCAGTCTATAACTAATGGGTTCTTTTTTCGAAAGTTAAAAAATTTTAAAGATATTACTTTAGATGGTTTTCATAATATTGATGGCATGAATACCTTGATCAAAAATCTTCCCTTGAATAGAAAAATTTTAATTTGTTCTTTTCTTAACAATAAAAAATATTCTCAAATGTTAAATAAACTCTCTCAATACTTTCAAAAAATTATAGTGGTCCAAATGAATGAAGAAAATTCAATTACTAAAGAAGATCTTCCAAGAAATCTTAAATTGATATTTTGTCCATCTTTAGGGGACTCTTTAAAAAAAATTAATCAATATTCTAATTCTAAGACATCTATATTTTTTGGTGGTTCTTTATATTTTATTGGAGAGTTTTTAAAACTTAATCAGTCCAAGTGAAATTTAATCACCTTCTAATTACGCTTTTTGTGATGTTCTTATTTGGGAGCTCCTATCCCGTCGGAAAAATAGGTCTTAACCAAGAGCTCTCTCCTTTAATTTTCTCTCTTATTCGAATTTTGATGATGGCTATATTTCTTTTTCCTTTTTTAAGATTTAACAGTATGAAAAATGATAACTTCAAATTTATTATTTTTTATGGCTTTTTGATGGGTCTTGGTCTCTATCCCTTTATGTATCTCTCTTTAGCACATACTACCTCGACTTCCTCGATGATTTTAGTGATGCAATTTTCGATCCCATTTGGTGTCATTGCGGGTTCAATTTATTTAGGAGAAATCGTATCTTTTAAAAGATGGCTTTTAATTGGTTTTGTTTTATTAGGTTTATCTATCATATGCTTTGATCCTATTGTCTTTCAATCACCTAACAGTTTAATGCTAGGGTGCTTGGCTGCAATTTCTTATGGACTCGCCTCGATGATGTCGAGAAAACTAGTGAATTTTAATGCATTAGAAGTCAATGGATGGATGGCCATAACCACATTACCCATCATGACTTTACTAGCATTCATTTTTGAAAATCAAGAATTCAAGGTTATTTTACAGCACTCGTGGCTAGACTATTTACCAGCTGTATATACAGGTGTCGTTGTGTCTTGCGGAGCGCAAGTTTTAATGTTTTGGCTATACAAACACTACAGCGTGCAAACAGTATTACCTTTTTATAGTTTATTTCCTATCTTTGGAATAGGACTAACAATAATTTTAATTAAAGAACCTATATCTCTTTATATTATCTTAGGGAGTATCATAGTCATAACTGGAAATTATTTATTACAAAAAATAAAATAATTAATTAAATACTTTAATCGTTAAGGTATCCTGAAAAACTAATTGATTGGGATAATTGTTCTTAATAAAGTCAATTCCCTCTTCTATTTCTTTTTCTTTTAAGTCTAAAAGCACAGTCATATATCTATTTCTGATCATTTCTAAATACTCTTCTAATGAGATTTTTACATTAAAATTAAAATTTTCAAACTTTATTAAATGAAAGTTATCAGTTAATTCATCTAACAAAAGTTGATGTGTTTTTAGAGATTGATTGAGTTTATTTTCCATTAAAGGAAATAATGGGATTTCTGTTTGATCATTCATATGAATAAATACTATATAGGCATCTTCATTGATGTGATTTTTGATATCATGATAAAAATTTTTTCTTTCTTCTAAAGTCAATAAGTGAAGTACCTGTTTTAAAATCACTAAATCAAATTGTGAATTGTTTTCGTTGAGAAATGAATTTACAGGAGAATGGAATATTTTGATATTTTGTGGAATAAAATCATCATGCTTTACAGGTTCAACGCCAACTGGTTGATTAATCAAATTTAAATTAAGGGCTAAAGTCTCAAGGAGATGCCCCCTACCACATCCAACATCAAGAATTTTCTTATCTTCTGTGATATCTAAAAACTCAATTAATTGATTCGATAATTCTTGAAAATATTCTTTAGAGGAGAGCCATGAGGACCGATCCCAGTTATAACAAGGGCTATTCATAAAAAGAGCAAAATAAAGTAATTCACAGAAAAAATATTCACATTTTTTTTAAAATTATTGTTTTTCAATAGTTTTTTTATTACTTTTTTTTTAATCCAATGTGAAATTAGGGGGGTAAAAAGAGAGGATTAACCTTAATCCTCCAAAAACCATTCTTGTGGTTTTACTGCAAGAATGGTTCTCCAAATCAAACCTTCGACTTATTCTTCCAATACAAAAAGATGGCTGCTATTTCATAGATTATAAACCAAACCTGTCTTATTAAAGGCAAACTCAAAATCCTAGATAAGAGTCTCCATTTTTTCATTTGGGACCACATAACTAAAAAAGATTCAGATCCCGAATAAAGAGTTCCTTGATGGTATACATGCATTCGACGAAAAAGTTTATCTTTGGATAAGCTTGCTACGTGTTCATCTTTTGTTTCTGAAATATCCACATATGAAATTTCACTTTTTGTTTTTTTATAATGATTAATTTCTGCGTTGCAGATATTACAAGAGCCATTGTAGTAAACCTTCATGATGATATGGGTGGAATTTTATTTCCCTTTTGAAATAAATCATAACCTCTCACCACAGCTGGACGCTGTGCAATCAATTCATACCAATTAGATAAATGTGGATAATGATGCAACCCTATATCATGGATATTATGGCGAGCAATCCATGGGAAGGTTGCTATATCTGCAATAGAGTATTCTCCTGCAAGATAAATATGATTTGATAAATGGTCATTTAAATTTTCATAAATAGTTTTTGTAATTTTAAAATAACGATCCTCACCAAATTTACTTTTTCCTGGATGATAATGATGAAATTGATGATGTTGTCCTATCATGGGACCAATATATCCCATTTGTGCCATTAGCCATTGATTAGTTAAATCCTTATCCTCTCCATAAAATTGGTCAGAATAATTTGCTAAATAAATTAAAATAGCCCCAGACTCAAAATAACTTTGTCCAGTTTGTGAATTTCTTAAAACTGGTATTTTATTAAAGGGTGAAATTTTTTTGAAATCATCTTTAAACTGATCTCCTTTTCCAATATCAATCAAGGTAACTTTGTAATCAGCTTGAATTTCTTCTAGCATTATAGAAACTTTGCGCGCGTTTGGAGTATCGTCAGCGAATAATTCAAACATTTAGATAATACTTGTCAGGTATTTATGTACAAAATACCCGATAACTAAAAGGGTAATGCCTAATCCATAAATCATCCAAAAATTCATGCTTAAGCTTTTGGCAAAAAAGAAGGGAACAAAAAATAAATAGGATACCGGAACTCCAATCAAAATACTTTTGGCGAAGATGACGGTATTTTCTGTATTTTTATGTTCTAAATAAGAAAACGCGATTGCGATTATGCTCGCAATGGGCAAGGCAATAATAAACCCTGAGAGTTCTGGTTTTTTTCCAGATAACCAACTTGCAAAAGCAATAACCAAAGCAGCTAGTAGTACTTTTGATAAAAAAACCATAACTTTATTTTAAACTTAACCCTCTTAAATTAAAGGGTTCTTTCTGGAACCAGAAAAGTTGTAGAGGCCCAGATACTATGCCAAATAGGTTCTTTTTTTTCAGGATCACCTTTTTTGGAATAAATAATTACTGAGTCCATCAGATATTCTCTTCCACTCTCGACAACAAACTCTACATATCCTTTTTCATCAGTCTTAAAATGCTCTATCTTTAAATCTCCTCTATTCTTTCGAGAAAAGATTGTCACTAATTGATCGGCGATCGGTCTTTTTTTATAAAATAAATTTGCACTTATGGTATTTGTATCCAAATCATAGGGATTTTCATTTAAGACAAACTCAAATAGCAAACCTGTTTTTTTATCTTTTCCTTTAACACCATTAACCGCTATTAGAGATTTGGCATAACGACGGTAACTTTCAATAAAATACTCTTCAGGGTGGCCTGCTTGAAGGTGCTCCTCAATCAGTTGTGGATAGCCCTTCTCATTGACAAAATCTTTAAACTTTTGAAATTTTTTATAATCCACAAATTTATCTTTTGTCTCATGATAAACGATAATGAGATCAGAGAATTTCGATTGAACATCCAAAGCTGGAACATCGCCAATAATTCCACTGACATCGATTTTTTTATTTTTAGTTCCGGAGAGGATTTTAAAAGTCTCAAAGTCATTTTCATTATACATCAACGCCATACCATCAAAATCCTGTCCCACTCGAAGATGGCCTTCTAATTGATTATTGCTTGGGGTGTATTGTGTTGGCTCAATCCAAAATTCATGAGCGTTTAAAAGACCAAAAGAGAACAGAGATAGAAAAAAACAAAGAAAATAAGCATAAAATTTGCTAAAAATAATACTCATGAGGGGAATCTGTTTTGCAATACTTTTCTTTTTCTCATCAACAATCAACTCCCATGAAATCAAGCCAGCCATAGTTGATCTTATCATTGCTGATGGTCAGGCTTCAATTGATTTTAAGATTAATGCTGAGCAGATCTTAGCCGGTGTGGATGCCTCCCAATATCAAGATACTAATGATGCTCCTCAAGCAGAACTTTACGATCAGTTTCGAGAAAAAAATGAAGAGGAATTAAAACAAGACATTCAACAAAATTGGAATTTATTTCAGGATCAAATCACAATTAACGGATTAGAAGGATCGTCTTTAAGCTTAGTTGATTTAATGATCGATCAAGATGTCAATCCTGAATACCCTCGAGATACTAATCTCAAAACTGAAGCTCCCCTTAATCAGAACGAAATCACTATTCAATTTGCAACCGAACTGGGTCCTGTTGTAATTCGACAATTTGAAGATATCAATAAAGAAAATATGATTTTTTCAACTTACCTTCAGCCAGGCGAGATATCGGCTGAACTTTCACCTGTAAGCCAAGCGACAATGTCTCAAACGATAATCGAATATATTATCTTAGGGATAGAGCACATCGTGCCCAAAGGACTTGATCATATTCTCTTTATCTTTGGGGTATTCTTTTTTGCTGTCAAATTAAAACCCCTTTTATGGCAAGTAACGATGTTTACCCTTGCTCATTCTCTCACTCTTATTTTAGCGAGCTTAAAACTGGTCTTTATCCCCGCCTCTATTATTGAACCTTTGATTGCTTTATCCATAGGTTATGTTGCTTTTGAAAATATCTTCCAAAGACAGGGAAAATTTCATTCTCGTTCTAATGCTATTCGATATGCGGTTATTTTCTTTTTTGGATTAATTCATGGATTGGGCTTTGCATTTGTCTTAGAGGATATTGGTCTTCCGACTGGACAATTAATCTTAAGTCTACTCTCTTTTAATATTGGTGTAGAAATCGCTCAGATTGGATTGGTAGTTTTGGCCTATCTCT
>VMBT01000789.1_pt1 | contig 18165 bp, 20 predicted proteins | sample 4404301 | NCBI WGS metagenome assembly VMBT01 (sample SAMN12238535, study PRJNA552566) | marine metagenome | isolation source: Coastal seawater | place: USA: coastal Georgia, Sapelo Island | collected 2008-08/2009-08
TTAAAAAAAAGCGTTTTAGTTGGTCATAATATTAATTTTGATATTAATTTTTTAAAAGAAAATTCAAAAGGTTCCCAATTAGCAAATCGAATGAAAGTGATAAAATCTATAGATACAATTTATTTAACAGCAGGCTTATTCCCAGATTTAGAAAGCTATGAATTATCAAATTTATGTGAGTATTTTAATATTAAAACAGATGATCAAATTAGACATTCTGCATTAGGTGATTGCATAATTACAGCTAGATTATTTTTATATCTAATCAATATTGCTCAAACTAAAGGTATAAAAAATATTGCTAATTTAATGACTTTATGTTCTCAGGGCCAAAATTTACATCACATAGTAAAAAACTCAAAAAACATTCATTAATTAAAAAATTCGTTTTAAAATATTTTCTTTAAATAAAATTTTATGAACTATGACTGCCAATATATGTAAAAGTAACAAACTCATTAAAATATAATTAGCATAAATATGTATGTCATAAAATTGTTCACTTAACTGATGGTTGTCACTTAGTGTAATTATTTTAAAAAAAATATTTAATTCTTCACCGTTAAATAATTTTTTTAAAATTCCAGATATCGTAATTGTTAAAACAGAAATGTATAATAAGAGATGATTTAATTTGGCTATAAATTTTTGTCCTGCAAAGCTATTTGTTTTTAACTTTGGCGTAGGATTTAAAATATTATTTAATAATCTTAGTATAGTTAAATAAAAAACAGCCAGTCCTAAAATTATATGTAAATTTTCAAAAGTTATTCTTTCAGGGCCAAAATCCAAGTCTACTAAATAAAAACCTAAAGGTATTTGTATTAAAACAATTATAGCTGTTAGCCAATGAAACAGTTTTGAGATTAATCCATACTCTGATAAAGTATTGATAATATGCATATAACAGTAAAACATATAACAAAACTCACTTGCAACAGTTTAATAACAGCTTTTTTGTTGTGTATAGCCTCGTTTGCTTTTGCTGAACAATCCGTAGAAGAGATTATTAAGAAAAGGCAATCCATTTTAAGCAATAACTACAAAGTAGCTAAAAAAGTAAATTCTTTAGCATTAAGTGAAGATTTTGATGAAGCAAAAGAATTGATGTTACAGATGAGCGAAAATTTTAAAATTTTATTTAATTTATTTCCTGAAAACACTCAAGAAGGTTTTGATACCGAAGCATTGCCATCAATTTGGGAAAATAAAAATGAATTTGATAGTTTAATGACTAAAGCTTCAAATGATATGTTGCAATTAGCTTCTGTAATAGAGGATGCGGCGGATATCGAAAGCACACTTGGTAAATTTATGTGGGGAAATTGTAAAGCTTGTCATAATAAATTTAGAGAAGATAAGTGAATTTAAAAACAAAATTGTTAATAGAATTTAAACCAATTTTAATAGCTTTAATTTTTATTTTTGTAGTAGCTAAAATTTATAATTTTTATTTTTAGTTTTTGGATTTTAATTTATCCATTTGAGATTTAATTTTTCCTCCAATTAACAGAGGTAATATAAACCCTATAATTGTTATTAGCCAAATTATAATAGATACTTTCGATTGAAATAAATAAGACCAATTTCCATCGCTAATAGTTAATGCTCTTCTAAGATTGGTTTCCATTAAATTACCTAAAATTGAACCCATGATCACAGGCACTAATGGAATATCAAGTTTTCTTAATATCCAACCTAGTAAACCAAAAAAGATCATTAATAATAAATCAAAACTTGAACCTGAAATTCCATATATTCCTACAAAAGAAATCATAGCAACAATTGGCATTAAAAATTTAGGTGGTAGTAATAAAATTTTAGTAAATATTTTTACCATAGGGATATTTAAGATTAACAAAATAAAGTTTGCAAAAAATAGAGCTGCAATTAATCCCCAAACAACATCTGGATTATTTTTAAACAATAAAGGTCCTGGAGTAATATTCATTGTCATTAACATTGCTAATAAAACTGCGGTAGTTCCTGAACCTGGAACTCCCAATGAAAGCATTGGAACTAATGCACCACCTGCTGCTGCATTATTTCCTGCCTCAGGAGCAGCAACACCTCTTTCATCACCTTTGCCAAAAGTGTCATTTTTATTAGAAATTTTTTTCTCAATTGTATAGGCAATAAAAGAACCTAATGAAGCACCTGCACCAGGCAATACTCCTGCAAAAAAACCTAGAAATGAACTTCTAATCATTGTTGGTATAATTTTAATTATTACGCTTAGTTTAGGTAAAATCTTATTAATGATTAAATTTTTTTTGTTTTTTGTGGATTTTGTATTTTTATTTTCAATAAATATAAAAATTTCTGATACAGCAAACATACCTACAATTACGATTAGAAAATCAATGCCATCATAGAAATGCACGTTTCCAAAACTTAATCTTGGAACACCTGTTTGACCATCTACACCAATTGTTGAAACAGCTAAACCCAACATAGATGCTAACACTGTTTTAGCTTTATTATTGGAGCTTACACCCCCTAATGTTGCAAAAGCCATTACAAACAAGGCAAAATATTCTGCTGGTCCAAACAACAGAGCAATTTTTACTAGTTGTGGTGCTAAAAACATTAGACCGATAGTTGCCACAATAGCTCCAAAGAAAGAAGAAATCCCAGTTAAGGTTAAAGCTTCTCCAGCTCTTCCTTTTAAAGTCATTGGATAACCATCCAAAGTTGTCATTAAAGCAGGTTCATCACCAGGTATATTAATTAAAATTGAGGAGATCCGACCGCCATACATCGCACCATAGTAAACACTAGCAAGTAAGATCATTGATGATGCCGCATCTAATCCTAGTGAAAAAGAAATAGGAATTAGTATGGCAACTCCATTAGCTGGTCCTAATCCTGGTAAGGCACCAAATATTGTACCTAAAAAACATCCAATTAAAGCAAGAGTTATATTTTGAACTGTAAATGCAACATCAAATCCATCTAATAAAAAATTTATAGTTTCCATTAGAATCCCCAAATTCCTTTAGCCAGTGAAAGACCTAAAATAGTTCTAAATAAAAAATAAATTCCAAATGAAACCACAATACTAAATATAAAAGCTTCAGTTGTTTTTGCTCCTAATCGCCAAGACAAAATAAATGTAGCGATCAAAGTTGATATTACAAATCCTACAACAGGTAGAGAATAGGCGTAAACAATTAAAATAATTGTTACAAAAATTATTTCTAAAAACTTATATAAACTTGGCCACTTTGGATCAAATTCAGGTTTAAAAATTAAGAATAAAGATGAAATAGCAAATATTGAACCGACAATATATGGAAATGTTTTAGGACCTACTGGGTCTGAAATAAAACTTAATTGGGTTAAACTAGCTACATAAATATAGCCACAAGCAATGATAAATGAAAAGACCCCAAATATTCGTTCATTCATGAGTAAAAGACTTTATGGGGCATTCAAGAGAATGCCCCAAAATGTATTATTTAATTAATCCGATCTCTTTTGAAAGATCTTGAATTGACTGTACTGATTCAGCAACAAATTGTTGGAATTCATCACCACTTAAATCTAGCGGAGCTAAACCATTTTTACTCATAGTTTCTTTCCACTCTTTGGTGTCGTACATTTTAGAGATAGCGTTAGCCCAATAATTATAAGCATCATTAGACATATTGCCTGGAACATAAAATCCTCTCCAGTTTGCACCGATTGCATCAACACCTTGCTCTTTAGCTGTAGGAAATGATGAGAACTCTCCTGGTAATCTATCAGCAGAAAGAACTGCTAATACTTTAATATCACCTGAGTCTACAAATCCTTTAGCTTCAGAAACGTCACCTGTAAAAGCTTGAACAGTTCCAGCTAAAAGCTGAGTTACTGCATCTCCACCACCATCAAATGAAACATACTTAATGCTTCTAACATCATTGATGCCATATTTTTTAGCAGCGATTAAAACTTTTAAATGGTCCCATCCACCTACAGCAGATCCCCCTGCTACAGTAATAGATTTTGGATCCTTTTTAATTTGATCTAAAAGCTCTGGTAAAGTGTTAATTGATGAGTTTTTTGAAACCGCAATGATTCCATAATCTGCACCAATAGAACCTAACCATCTTACTTGATCTATAGTGTTTCCTGGGTATGCACCTTGAGCTAATCTTGTAGCTGTAGCTGATGAAGCTGCAACAATCAGATTATTATCACTACCTCTTTTATTTACTACTTCAGCATATGCAACTCCACCGCCACCACCGGCCATGTTAGTCACCTCTAATGAACCAGGAATTAATTTTAAATCCTGTAAAGTTTTTCCTACAGATCTACATGTAAAGTCCCATCCACCACCTGGGTTTGCTGGAGCTATACATTGTGGATTACTTGCTTCAAATGCAAATGAACTTACAGATAATGTAAAGTAAGTAGCTATTGCAAGAGCAAGTCTTGTTATTTTTTTTAACATTCTTGATCTCCTAAGTTAAATTTAATTGCCAAAACTTAGCGAAAAATATTTAATTTTAAAAGGGTAAATAATGACTTATTAATCTAATTACATTACAAATGCCTGATATTATGGACAAAATACAATCCCATGCAAAACTAGTAATTATTGGAGGAGGTATAATGGGCGTAAGCTTATTATATCATTTAACCAAAGAAGGTTGGAGTGATGTTGTTCTAGTAGAAAAAAGTGAATTAACCTCTGGATCAACATGGCATGCAGCGGGACAATGTCCTCATATGTTGGGAAATTTAAGTCTTGCAAAAATTCATCTTTATTCAACAAATTTATATAAATCATTAGAAAAAGAAACTGATCAACCCACAGGGTTTCATGAAACGGGAAGTTTAAGACTTGCTTATAAACATGAAGACTTAGAATGGTTTCATTATGTTAAAGGAATTTTAGATATAGCTGGCTCTCCATGTTCAATAATTTCAACTGAAGAAATAAAAAAATATCATCCATTTATAAGATTAGATGGAATTTTAGGTGCATTTCACACTCTAGAGGATGGATACACAGATCCAACTAGTACAACTAATGCAATGGCAAAAGGCGCTAGAAATAATGGAGCTAAAATTTATAGAAAAAATAGAGTTATAGATATTAAACAACTAAATACTGGTGAATGGAAAGTAATTACTGAAAAAGGAGATATAATTTGTGAACATGTGGTGAATGCTGCAGGAAGTTTTTGTCCAGAAGTTTCACAAATGGTTGGAATTAAAAACGTTCCAAGCATTAATATGATTCATCAATATTTAGTAACCGAGTCTCATCCAGAAATAGAAAAATTAGATAAAGAATTACCGGTAGTAAGAGATCCAGAGTCCTCATCCTATTTAAGACAAGAAGGTAAAGGACTTTTAATTGGTCCATATGAAAAAGATGCTACTGCATGGGCATTAGATGGCATGGATTGGAAGTTTGATATGGAATTATTAGAACCAGATCTTGATAGAATTGGGAAACATTTGGAAATTGGAATGAATCGAATTCCTCAATTCAAGGATGTTGGTATAAAAAAAATAATTTGTGGGCCAATTACTCACACACCTGATGATAATTTTTTAGCAGGTCCTGCACCAGGATTAAAAAATTTTTGGATGTTTTGTGCCGCAAGTATTGGTATCGCTCACGGTGGTGGAGCAGGAAAATATATGGCGCAATGGATTGTCCATGGTGATTCAGAGATTAATATGCTGCCATTTGAACCTAGAAGGTATTTGAGTTGGGTTAATAAAAATTATTCAGTTGAAAAATCACTAGAACAATATCGAAGAATGTATGTAACCCCAATGCCTCATGAAACCGTAGAGGTTGGTAGACCAATGAAAATATCTGGAGTATATCAAACACTTAAGGAAAAAGGTGCGGATTACTTTGATCTTTATGGATGGGAAAAACCAGCATGGTTTAACAAACAAAATGTCAAAGAAGATTTAAGTTATAAACGAAATAATATTTTTCAAATAATTCAAAATGAATGTGAACATGTTCATCAACATGTTGGTGTTATTGATTTAAGCACATTCTCTAAATACGAGATAACTGGTAAAGATAGTTTTAATTTTCTAGATAGAATTTGTGTAAATAAAGTTCCTAAAAAAGAAGGTAGTATCGTATTAGCCCATGTTTTAAATGATATTGGTAGAATTCAAACAGAATTAACAATTACAAAACTAGAAGAAAATTCTTATTATGCATTGTCCGGTGCTTCTTCGGAGATTAGAGACCTCGATTGGTTTAATCATCACAAAAATGATGATGAAGAAGTTGAAATTAAAAACTTAAGTTTAAGCAAAGGTGTACTTGGTGTAATTGGTCCAAAATCAAGACAGGTGCTGCAAAAAATAACTAAGACTAATTTATCAAATGATAATTTTAGATGGCTTACCTCGCAAAAAATATTAATTGGCAATATAAATGTTTTAGCTCTAAGGGTTAATTATATGGGTGAACTTGGATGGGAGCTTCACTGTGAAATGAGTCAATTAGATGCGCTTTATAAATTGATATGGAATGCTGGTTTAGATGAAAAGATTATTGATTTTGGATCTCATGCAATGAATTCAATGAGAATTGAAAAAGGTTATAGAGGCTGGGGAACAGAATTAACTCCTGAAATTTCAGTTGTTGAAGCAGGTTTGGATAGATTTTTTAATCTTGAAAATAAAAATAATTTTATAGGAGCTAAAGCAATAAAAGATTTAATAGGTAACATTAAACTGAAACTTGTTTATCTTGAGGTAGATGCAGTTGATGCAGATTGTTTGGGTAATGAACCGGTATTTTATAACAATAAAAGAGTTGGTCTAACTACTTCTGGTGGTTATGGTTTTAGAGTAAACAAAAGTTTGGCATTTGCTTATATTGATGTGTCATTAGATAAAATAGGTAATGATTTTCAAATAGATATTCAGGGCAAAAAAATAAATGCTAAGATAATTCAAGAACCAGCGTTTGATCCTCTGAATGAAAGACTAAAATCTTAAGATTTAGTTAAACTATCTGTTAATTTTCTAGAGATAGGAGCAAAAATATTTCCAGCTATGAACGCAAGTGGAAAGGCCACGATCCAAGCCATCAACCAGCGATAAAAAAAATTACCTTCAATACCTGTGTTAACTGCAGTAATGATTCCAGACATTACAATAGACATACCGAGAGATACAAAAAAAATAAATATGATAGGATAGTATTTTTTTGAAAACATGTTTACTAATTATAATATTTCTTTAGTAATACAATCGATATAATTCATTTATGATACCTCAGAAAGTACAAGAACATTTAGAAGAGTACATTATCCAAGAAGTGTATGTGCAAATTGCAGTAATCAAAGGCAAAGAAAAAATCAGCACTAAAGCAGCAATCAACAGATATTTTAGCTCAAATCATTTTCAAGAATTATCAAGTGGCAAACCTTATGATCATTTTATAGATGGCTTAAAAGACAAGTGTCTTTCAAAATTAATTAATTCACCCATGCGGAATGCTAAAACAGAGGACGTAGTTATAGTTGAGCTTCAAAATAAACTTAATCAATTAAGTGTTGATGAGTTAAATGATACTTATTGGGAGATCGAAACTGGAGAATATTTGACTGGTCAGCAAGTTGAGGAATTAGAAAAAGCAAAAGAAGAAATGATCAAAAAATTAGATTTACAAAATAATAATAAAGATGATGAGGTTTTTGATACTATTATTGATTTATGTAAAAAATATGAAAATTTATGTACCAAGAAATATCCTGAAGCACCTTTACCACTAGAAATATTGAAAACTTTTAATTAGTTGAGAGGGTCGCTCTTTTAGTACATTTACCAAAAGAGCTCCTCTATGTTGCCTCCTTGGCTTTAAAATCCAAATGGATTTTTTGTTTTTTGTGTGTTTGATATATCAAGCTGGTCAGCTAAGTGTCAGGTGGTGTAAGTTTTAACATAATAACCTCCTTAATTAAAAGTTAATTATTAATGAAATAAATTACAATAAATTTATTTGCTTAAAATGAAAATATATTTCTTGAATACAACCTATTGCAGTAGTAGATTCCCGGTATCTTAATTATCTTCCTTAAAATATATCTAAATAAAAAAATTTAATTTTTATTTTTTATTAATTAATTCACTAATAAAATTTTCTCCGTATCCATCTGCTACTGCTTTTTTAAAATAATTTTTATTTACTTCAGCAACCTTTTCAGCTTCAGGAAAATCTTTTAATAAATCTTGAATATAAGTTAAATCTTTAACAGAGTTGCTTGCAGTAAACTTAAATCCAGTAAAATCACCTTTCAATAAATTATCAAAAACACGATTTAAAGCTGCAGAATTTCCTGAACCTAATTTAGCTACTTCAAATAATTTTTTCATATCAAGACCCAATTGATTTGCAGTTTTTGCCATATGATTAATTAATGCAGCATTGCCAAGAGTTAAAAAATTATTTAATAATTTAGATTTAGCACCCATACCAACATCACCAAAATGAAAATAATTTTTACAAAACATTTTTAAATATGCCTCTGCTTTTTTAAAGTTATCTTCTGATCCACCTACAATACCTCCCAAAACACCTTCTTCTGCCTGGACAGGTCCTCCCATTACCGGACATTCAATATAATTTATATTTTTTTTCTTAAAAATATTATTGGTATCAATTGAACCAGATTTATTATGTGTAGTAATATCAATGACTAAAGTGTTTTCTGTTAGTATATTAGTTAGTTTTTCAGCAATACTGATTGCTATTGGTGTATTGGTGACACACATAAAGAGACAATCTAGATTTTTTTCTGCAAAATCATTTATAGAGTCGAGTTCCTTAGCACCCTCGCTAACAATTTTATCAATAGGTTTTCTGTTTTTATTAGCAACTACAAAAAGATTATTTTTATGTTTTAGAATATTTTTTGCTATTCCATAGCCCATATAACCCACACCAATAAATCCAATATTTTTCATATCAACCTCTCTCTAAATCCAGTTTGCATAAAGTATAAATAAGTATAAAGTTTATATATGATTTATATAAATGCTTTAATAAAATTATTTACCAGCTTAGTAATTTCTACTGTAATTATATACGCTGTAAATTTGATTGCAGGCCTTGCTGGAGCTGATTATTCTTTCTCACATGGTGAAGCCTTTATCATTTGGATTTTAATGGCAATTTTAGTTAATAATTGTCTTAAAAAATAATTTATTTAAAATTTAGTTATATGGAAATAAGCTTTATAGGTACTGGCTTAATGGGTTTTCCCATGGCAAAAAATCTATTGAAACATAAATTAAAAGTTAAGGTATTTAGTCGAACTTTAAGTAAAGCCGAACCTTTAAAAAAAGATGGCGCTCATATCTCCAACTCCCTAGCCGAAGCTGTCACTGGATCGGATATTATTATTACCATGTTAACCGATGATGATGCTGTTGAAAAAGTTTTAGGAAATGAAGATTTTTTAAGCTCTTTAAAAGAAAATGCTACGGTAATTGATATGTCATCAATTAAGCCAAGAATAGCAATTCATTATGGAAAATTGTTGAAAGAAAAAAAAGTTAATTTCTTAGATGCACCAGTTTCAGGAGGCACTATCGGCGCTGAAGAAGCAACGTTAGCAATAATGGTTGGAGGTGAACAAAAAATATTTGATAATGTATTTGATGTTTTAAAAATCATGGGCAATCCAACATTGGTTGGCCCTGTTGGTAGTGGTCAAGTTTCTAAATTAGCTAATCAAATTATCGTAGGTGTAACTATTGGTGCTGTTGCTGAGGCAATTACTTTATGTGAAAAAGCAGGGGTTGATGCAAATAAGTTTATTAAAGCTCTATCAGGAGGTTTTGCAGATGGTAAAATTTTACAAAACCATGGAAAAAGAATGATTGATAAAGATTTTTCCCCTAAGGGAAAAGTTTCAACCCATTTAAAAGATATGAATAATATTTTAGAATGTGCAGCAGATCATAAAACTGATTTACCAATATCTCAATTAATTAAAAAAATGTTTAAGTCTTTAGTTGAAAATGGAAATCAAAATGATGACCATAGTGCACTCTATAAGGAAATTGAGCGATTAAATAAAACTAAATAAATTAAAAGTAAAATTCAAGATTTAGTAAATTAAGAAAAATAATATTTCTGTATTTTTTCATCTAGTAAAGTAATTTTTTTAATAATTTGAGCTAGAAAAATTAATAATTTATCCAGCTTATCTATTTGCACTTTATATTTCTTAACATTTTTTTTAATTTCTTTGATTTCTTTTAAAAGCTCATTTTTATTAGATATTCGGTAGATCGCACGTTCTATTTGGTTCAGGTTCCACATAACAGATCTTGGAAATGTTTCTGTTTTAAGAAAAAAATTTATTATATCTGAAATAGAAATATCTTGATTTGAGTATTGTCGATAAGCTTGAAAAGCAGAAATTGATTTTAATATATTTATCCACTCTAGTGTTAAGTACTCATAATCTTTATTATGTTCTTTAGATCTTAAGGTTTGTGTCTCAAGAATTCGGACCATCATATCTGATCTTTCTATAAATCTTCCAAGTCTTAAAAATTGGTAATCCATATTTCTTTGCATCTCAAGATCTGTTGAGTACATGAAATTTTGTGAACCTTGAATTACACTTTTTAATAAATCTAAATATTTATTTTTATTCAAATTTTTAGTTATCGACTTATTGAATGATAAAAATAGTTCATTTAGCTTGATTACAGATTGTTCTGGCAATCTATCTCTGATGATTAGAGAATTCTCTTTTGAAAATTGTAGACAAGATATTATTGAAGAGGGGTTAATTTTTTCAGAAATAAAATATTTCATAATATTTTTTTCATTTATTTTTCTTTTAACCTTTGTGAAATCTTTTGTGAGACCCAAAACAGATAAAAAAGGTTTCCAAGCGACCTCATCATTAAGATAAAGATCTATTTGTAATTCGTTCGTTGAAATTAATAATCTTGAAGTAAAATTTGATCTCTCAAGATATCTTGACATCCAGTAAGTTAATTTTGCTCTTCTACTTAACATAATCAATCATTAACTATCCATGTATCCTTACTTCCACCGCCTTGAGACGAGTTCACAATCATAGTTCCTTTTTTTAAAGCAACTCTAGTTAAGCCACCCTGTGTTACATAACTACTTTCTCCTGATAAAATAAAAGGTCTTAAATCAATATGTCTTGGTTCCAAATGGTCTTTAGCTATAGTGGGTGAAGTAGACAAATTTATTAAAGGTTGTGCCACATAATTTCTTGGATTTTTTTTTATTAATTTTGCATAATTTTCTATTTCTTGCTTACTTGCTTTAGGTCCTATTAAAATTCCATATCCCCCAGATTCGTTAGCTGGTTTGATTACAAGTTTTGCTATATTTTGCAAAACATAATCTCTTTGTTTTTTTTCGTAACAGAGAAAAGTTTCTACTTGGTTAATTAAAGGTTTTTCGTTTAAATAAAATTTAATCATTTTTGGTACAAAGTTGTAAATCACCTTATCATCAGCAACCCCTGATCCTGGTGAATTTAAAATACTTATATTTCCTTTTTTCCAGGCTTTGAAAATTCCAGGAACACCAATTAATGAATTTTTATTAAATACTTTTGGATCTAAATATAAATCATCAATTCTTCTATAAAGCACATGAAGTTGTTCTTTACCTCTAACAGTCTTCATAAAAACTTTATCATCTTCTACAAATAAATCTGACCCTTCAACGAGCTCAATTCCCATTTGTTGTGCTAAATAAACATGCTCAAAATATGCTGAGTTATAAATACCAGGGGTTAATATTGCTAGATTTGGGTCTTTGCTCTTAGAAGTAGATTTCATACATGAGTATAGTTTTGAACAATATTCATCCACAGGACTTATTTTGTTTTTTTCAAAAATTTCAGGAAAAACACTTTTCATCACCATTCTATTTTCAAGCATGTATGAAACACCCGAAGGTACTCGAAGATTGTCTTCTAAAACTAAAAACTCTCCATTAACATCTCTTACAAGATCTGATCCACAGATATTTGCCCAAATTTTAAATGGCGGTTTAACACCCACACATTCTTTTCTAAAATTTCCTGACTCAAAAATAAGTCTTTTAGGAATTATTTTTTCCTTAAAAATTTTTTGGTCATTATAAACATCATTAATAAAAAAATTTAAGGCTTTTAGTCTTTGGATAAGACCTTTTGAAATTTTAGACCATTCTTTTTTTTGAACTAACCTTGGAATAATATCTAGAGGCCAAAATTGTTCGAGAGGTTTATTTTCATCATAAACTCTAAAAGTTATTCCTCTAGAACTAATTGCCCTTTCTGAACTCTTAACAGTATTTAGTAGTTTTCTCTTCGAATACTTAGCAATAAAATCAGAAATCTTTTTATTTTCTGGTCTTAGCTTTTGATCTGAACCAACATATTCATCAAAAACATTTTTTGCCTGGTACTCTTTCCATGAAATTTTAGGCATTTATTATTTAATCATAAAAAACCCTAAAAAACATATAAAAAACTTTCCAGATGTGCTTAGAATACACTTTAATTTAAAAAATTTTATTATAGATACCTACTTATGACATATTGCATTGGAATTAACGTTAACGAAGGTATGATTTTTGCTTCAGATTCTAGAACGAATGCTGGCCTTGATAATGTTAACACTTACAGCAAAATGTTAAACTATGCTGTGGGGGACAGAAACATTGTAATTGTTACTTCAGGTAATTTAGCAACGTCTCAAGCAGTATATAGTTCTGTAAAAAAGGATTTAGAATCTAAAAATCCACAAACAAGTTTAAATACATGTGAAAATATTGAAGAAGTTGCAAGCTACATTGGCCGTTTAACAGTTAAACATTCATCTCCACAGGGTATTAATGAAGAAGTTCTTCAACTTGGATCTTCTTATATAGTCGGTGGTCAAATTAAGAGCCAAAAACCAGAAATTTGTTTAGTTTACCCGCAAGGAAATTATATTAAGCCATCAGATGCAAAACCCTATTTAATAATTGGCGAAATCAATTATGGAAAACCTATTTTAGATAGAATTTTAACACCTCAAATTTCTTTAGGGGATGCCTCAAGGTGTGCTCTGATATCAATGGATTCAACTATAAGAAGTGACTTGCGAGTAGGACCACCAATTGATTTTGTAGTTTATAAAACTGGATTAGTTGCACCATTATATAAAAAACAATTTGATTTAGATGATCCTGAATATTCTAATATTACCACAAGCTGGTCACAAAGTATAATTAGAGCCTTTGAAACATTTCCAAGATTTAGTTGGGAAAAGTAGCTAGTTTTTTTCACTTTCTTAAGAGTATTGTTAACAGAGTTTTAATTTGTTAGCATCAACGTATGAAAAAAATATTTATTGCTATTTTTTTTTCACTTCTTTTATTTGCACCAGCTCAAGCTGGATGTGATGATCCTTTAACTGACGGAGTAGATTATTCAAATTGTAGATTTTCTGATGCTCAAGATCTGCAAGGAAGTTACCTACCTAATTCTAATTTATCATTTACAAGTTTTATTCAAGTTAATTTTGACAAAAGTATAATGATGAATTCAAATTTATCGTTTGGTACATTTCCAGAATCAACATTTGTAAGAGCTAATCTTTACGAAAGTGTAAATATTGGAGCAAATTTTGAAAAAACAAATTTTACAAGTGCCAATTTAACAAGAGTTGATTTTATGGGTGCAACTTTAATAGAAGCCAATTTTCAAAATGCAAATTTAATGGAAGCAAATTTTACCTCAGCGAATTTAACTAATGCAAATTTTGATGGCGCCAACTTAATAGGTGCGAAGTGGACCAATGGTGAGACTTGTGGTCCAGAGTCTATTGGAATTTGTAATAAATAAATTATGTCAGAATCGATTAAAACGGATGATGTAATATTTAATTTTTTTAAGCAAATTTGTGATGAAAAAGATGAACGAAAGTGTGTCGAATTGGGTAACAGTTGGATTAATGCTATGGAAACTAATTTAGACGCCATGGAAGCTAATTTGTCTGAAGCAGATATTTTAAAACACAAAAAAGATATTCAAGATAATAGAGACCATTTAAATGGTCTCAAAAATAAATCATCCTCTGAATGGAAAGAGTACGCCACTCAGTGTATGATTGAAATAATGGAGCATAAAAATCAGTAAAATGAGCAATCAAGAGAGGGTTTTTATTATTATTTGTGCTTCTTTGATAATATTTACCGTTTACTATCTAGTCGAAAAAAATTTTTTATAGAATATAAAAAATTTAAAAAATACTATGAAAACAGAATTTATTGATACCCTTATAATAGGAGCAGGTCAGGCAGGTTTAGCAACTAGTGAGCACTTAAGTAATCATGGAGTTCCACACTTAATTATTGAAAAAAATAGAATTGTAGAAAGTTGGAGAAGCTGCAGATGGGACTCTCTAGTTGCAAATGGTCCAGCTTGGCATGATCGATTTCCTACACTAGATTTTAATGATCATTCACCAAATTATTTTGCAGATAAAAATGAAGTTATTGAATACTTTGAAAAATTTGCAAAAAAAATTAATGCTCCGGTAAGAACTAATGTAGCTGCACAAGAAACAATAAAAAATTTAGCTAATAACCAATTTGAAACCAAAACTGCAAATGGAATTATTAAATCAAATAATATTGTTGTGGCAACTGGTGCCTTTCAGAAACCGGTGGTACCATCTATAATTCCACATCAAGAAAATTTAAATCAAATTCATTCACAATTTTATAAAAATCCAGATCAATTTACTGATGGAGCAATATTGGTTATTGGTTCAGGTTCTTCAGGATCACAGATAGCTCAAGAGTTAATGTTGTCAGGAAAAAAAGTTTTTCTATCTATTGGACCTCATAACAGACCTCCTAGAAGATATAGAGGCAAAGATAATGTCTGGTGGTTTGGAGTTTTAGGTGTTTGGCAAAAAAAAACTCCAGATCCTAATACACAACATGTGACGATTGCAGTTAGTGGTTATGAAGGTGGCAAAACTATAGATTTTAGAAAATTTGCTAATCAGGGTATGAATTTAGTAGGTATGACTAAAAATTTTAAAGAGGGAAAATTACTTTTTGAAAATGATTTAAAAATTAATTTAGATAATGGTGATAAAAATTATTTATCAGTTTTAGATCAAGCTGATGAATATATAGAAAAAAATAATTTGAATTTTCCCGAAGAACCTGAGGCAAGAAAAATAACTGCTGATCCACAGTGTGTTACTAATCCAATATTAGAAATTGATATTCAAAAAGAAAATATAAAAAACATAATTTGGGCAACTGGCTACCAATATGATTTTAGTTGGTTAAAAGTAGATACATTTGATGCAACTGGGAAACCTGAGCATTATCGTGGAGTAGCAAAAGAAAATGGTATTTATTTTATTGGCTTACCTTGGTTATCGATGCGTGGCTCTTCTTTTATTTGGGGAGTATGGCAAGATGCAAAATATTTAGCAGAACAAATTTCAAAAAAAGATAATATAAAAATTGCAAATTAAAAATGGCTCATAAAAGAATAAGAAAATTTAATACTAAAGACACTTATCCAGAACAAAATCTGAATAATGACTTATGTCATGCAGTAGTTACTGAGGGTGGCAAGACAGTATGGATGAGGGGGCAATGTCCTCAAAATTTAGAGGATGGAGTTAATATTAGTAGCAATGACCCAGCTGCACAAACTCATAAAGTGATGCAAAATATCAAGCAATTAATTGAAGAAGCAGGGGGTTCAATGGATCACTTGGTAAAAATTGTTGTCTACATTACGGATATTAAAAATAGAGAAGCAATTTATAGAGTGATTGGAGAATATACTAAAGGTGTGTATCCAGTTTCCACCGGGTTAGTAGTTAATCGATTAGCAAGACCCGAATGGTTAGTTGAAATTGATGCAACTGCGGTAATCCCATCATGACTTTTTCTTTAGTTGCAAGATGTGAAAAAACTAAAATGCTTGGGGTTGTTATTTCCTCTTCAAGCATCAGTGTGGCTAGTCGTTGTCCTTGGGTGCGTGCAGGTGTAGGTGCAGCTACCACACAAAATGTTACTGATCCAAGTTTAGGAAATTTAATGTTAGATTATTTAGAGCAAGGAATGTCTCCAGCGGAAGTAATAGAAAAAATAAAAAAAGAAAAAACAAATATTGATTATCGACAACTACTTTTAATAGATAATTTTGGAAATCTATCATCTCATACAGGCAATAACATTTTAGGAATTCATGGATTAGCTAAAGGATCTAATTGTTTAGCTGCTGGAAACATGCTCAAGGCTAAAAATATACCAGAAATTATGATTAATAGTTTTGTAGAAAATTCTAATTTATTTTTTCCAGAACGATTAATGACATCTTTAAAAGCTGGACTTGATGCTGGTGGAGAAGCGGGACCAGTTCATTCTGCTGGAATAAAAGTTGTAGATGATACATCATGGCCTTTAATTGATTTAAGAATTGATTGGTCTGATAATAATCCAATAGATGAATTATATAAATTATGGAAAGCTTATGAGCCACAAATGCAAGATTATAAATCAAGAGCATTAGATCCAACTAAGGCACCAAGTTATGGTGTTCCAGGCGATTTATAAATATATGATTGAAAAAAATTCAATTGAAATATTAAGAAAACTTGTAGGTTTTGATACAACAAGTTTTAAATCTAATTTAGATTTAATAAAATTTATCGAAAACTATTTAAATGATTTTAATATTAAATCTGAACTCATTTATGATGAAACCAAAAATAAAGCCAATCTTTTTGCTACAATTGGTGGAGACGCAAAAGGAGGGATAGTTTTATCAGGACATACTGATGTGGTCCCAATTAAAAACCAAAAATGGTCATCGGATCCATTCACATTAACTGAAAGAGATAATAAATTATTTGGCAGAGGTTCATCTGATATGAAAGGTTTTATTGCAGTTGTATTAAGTAGAGTTTCAAAAATGGTTGAGACTAAACTTAATAAACCAATACACCTTGCTTTTTCATATGATGAAGAAATTGGCTGTATTGGTGTGCATGGTTTGTTAGATCTTATTGAAAAAAAAGCTATTAACCCTGAATTTTGTATAGTGGGTGAGCCAACTAGTATGGAAGTAGTTATTGGACATAAGGGCAAACATGCTTATGGAGTAAAAGTTGACGGATTTTCATGTCATTCAGGACAAGCACCTTATGGGGTTAATGCAATCAACTATGCAGCAAAACTAATTACTTTTATAGAACAGCTAAATAAAGAAAAATCTAAAATAGGCCCATTTGATAACGAATATGAAATTCCTTACTCAACATTACACACAGGATTAATTAATGGGGGTACAATTTTAAATATTGTTCCAAATTTATGTCAGTTTGAATTTGAAATTAGACATCTTGCAGAAGATGATCCAAAAGAAATTATGCAAAGAATTCATCAATATGCTGAAGAATTAATTGCTAATGAAATGCATAAGATTTCCTCAAAAACAAATATTACTTTTGCAGAAAAAATAAATTATCCAGGTTTAAATATTTCGGAAACTATTAATCCTGTAAAACAGGTTAAAGATATTCTTAATGATACTAAACATAAAAAAGTTATATTTGGTACAGAGGGCGGATTGTTTAAAAAGAAATTAAACATACCAACAATTGTTTGTGGACCAGGAAGTATTAATCAAGCACATAAACCAGATGAATATATTGCCATTGAACAGATGGAAAAAGGTGGAAAATTTATTGATAAGTTAATCAGTAACTTAATTTATTAGATTGACCATAAGTTTAAATAAGAGTATTTAATAATTATCTACATAACCTTATTAAGGCATATCGTTACTTAGATTAACAAAAAGTTAAGTAACGTTATGAAAAAATCTATATATTCATCAATTATAATATTTCTTTTAAGTAGTCAGCTTGCTGCAGAAGATATTAAACAAGCTGCAACAGCAAAGATATCATCTGAATTAAATAGTTTAAAAAATAATTACATTAATAATGCCATTACATCTTTAGAAAATTTAATTATTGAAATAATACCTAATACAGAAATTTCAATAACTGGAGCGGAAGAATTAAAACCTCAATGGGAAGTTTTAACCGTGCAACCTTTAAGAGATGATGGGGAAAATATTACTTTTTTTCAAGGCTCTTTATTAA
>VMBT01000792.1_pt1 | contig 18148 bp, 17 predicted proteins | sample 4404301 | NCBI WGS metagenome assembly VMBT01 (sample SAMN12238535, study PRJNA552566) | marine metagenome | isolation source: Coastal seawater | place: USA: coastal Georgia, Sapelo Island | collected 2008-08/2009-08
TTTCGCGATGACCGAGCCCGAGGTGGCGGGCAGCGACCCGACCCTCATCCGCACAACCGCCTACCGCGACGGGGATGAATGGGTGATCAACGGCCACAAGTGGTTCATCTCGGGCGCCCGGGGTGCGGGCTTCGCGCTTCTTGTCGCCCGCACTGAGGAGGATCCCGAGATCCCTCAGGCGGCCAACTCGTGCTTCATCGTCGATCTACCCAGCGAGGGCTGGAATGTGGTGCGCGATGTGCAGACGATGTCCGGGTCGCACAACCACTGCGAGATCCTGATCGAGGACCTTCGGGTGCCCAATGCGAACATGCTCGGTGGACCCGGTCAGGGCCACCTGCTCGGTCAGTACCGACTCGGTCCGGCTCGGCTGGCGCACTGCATGCGCTGGATCGGCCAAGCGGAGACGGCGCTCGACATGATGGTGGCCCGAGCGATGGAGCGGTACTCCCATGGTTCGCTCCTCGCCGAGAAGCAGGGGATCCAGTGGCTCATCTCGGACTCGGCGGTCGAGCTCTATCAGTGCAAGTTGATGGTCTTGCACGCCGCCTACCAGATCGAGCATCAGATGGATTTCACGGCGGTGGTGTCGATGGCGAAGCACTTCGTCGCGAACAGCCTGTGGAGGATCATCGACCGGGCCATTCAGGTGCACGGCGCGCTCGGCTACTCCACCGATACGCCACTCGCCCACATGCTCCAGCAGGCCCGGTGGGCGCGGTTCGCCGATGGAGCCGACGAGATCCATCAGATGCGGATCGCTCAGCGCACGATCGCCGCCTACAACGACTCAGGTACGACTCGAGCAGCGACGGGCGCACTGCCGATCTGATCGGTTAACCGGCTCCCGCTAACTCCTCAGCCCACCGATAGTCGGCTTTGCCGTTCGGACCGCGCTCGACGCGTTCGACGACGATGAGTCGTCGCGGGATCTTGTAATCGGCGATCACGCCGTCAAGGCCGCTCCGGAGCAGGTCGAGGTCGATCGTCTCGTCCGGCAGCGGCTCGACGATCGCGGTGACGACGCGTCCCCAGCGCTCATCGGGGGTGCCGACGACGAGGCAGTCGGCGATGCCGGGCAGTCCGACGACAGCGAGTTCCACCTCCTGGGCGAAGACCTTCTCGCCCCCGGTGTTGATGCAGCCCGACTCGCGACCGAGCAGGTGCACGGTGCCATCGGCGAGCACGCGCGCCCGGTCGCCCGGCACCACGAGGCGCGCACCGGCGATCGTCGGGTACGTGAGGTCGGTCGCCTCTTGATCGTTGAGGTAGCCGAGCGGTAGCCGGCCGGAGCGGGCGAGCCAGCCGGCCTCTGGGTCGCCGGGGGCGAGCAGGTGCGACCGGTCCTCGGAGAGCACGAAGGTGCGGTCGTTCACCTTGAAACCGGGCGTGTCGGGATTCCCCGATGTGGTCACCCGAGTCATCTGGCCGCCGGCCTCGGAGGAGCCGAATCCGTCGACGATCATCAGGGTCGGCAGGCGGTCGAGCAGGCGGCGCGCGACGCCGGGTGAGAGGGCAGCACCGCCGGTGACGAGAACGTTGAGGCTTGATCCGTCGTAGTCGCCGTCGTCGAACGCGTCGATGAGCGGGCGAGCGAACGCGTCGCCGACGATGAGCATGAGGTTCACTTGCTCGCGATCAACGGTCGACCAGACAGCGTCAGGGTCAAGGCGACCGTCATGGCGAGGCACGATCACGGTTCCTCCACCGAGCAGCGCCCGGATCGCCGACCAGTGCCCGGCGCCGTGCATAAACGGGGCCGCTGGGAGGCTTCGAAGTCCGGTGTCGGCCGCGGCGACGAAGTCGCTGAGGTCGCGGGCTTTCCTCGATCCGTTGAAACACTCGGTGACGGCGTCACCATTGCGCCACATGACCCCTTTCGGGAGACCGGTGGTCCCTCCGGTGAAAAGCAGGTAGAGGTCGTCGGGGGACGGGATTCGGTCGGTCGGGGCTCCCGTCGACGCCGCGATCGCCTCCTCGTAGTCGAGCGCCCCGGGGATCAGAGCGGCCCCGGAGCCGTCGTCGATCTGAAGCACGATCCGGAGATCGGGCAGACGGTCGATGAGTCCGGCGACGCGGTCTGCGAGGCAGCCCTGCACGACGAGCGCGGATGCGGAGGCAAGCGTGAGCAGGTGCTCGAGCTCGCTCGGGCCATATCGGTAATTGATGTTGAACGGGGCGACCCGCGCCTTCCAAGAGCCGATCATCGACTCGAGGTACTCGAGCCGGTTATGGGTGAGGATCCCGAGGTGATGCTGGCCGGACCGGTGTCGGGCTAACGCGGGTCGTTCCTCGAAGCAACCGAGTCCGGCCTCCGCGAGGACGCCGGCGAGCCGATCTGACCGATCGTCCGCCTCGGCCCAGGTCAGGCGGCGATCACCGGCGACGGAGTGCTCGGCACTCGGTCGGTCACGAGCGATCGCTCGGAGGATCTCGGCGATCGCGACCGAACCGGGCTCCATCGCCGCTGCCGATCAGACGTAGTTGCGGAACACGACCTCGGCGACGCAGCTCGGCTTGGCCGCGTTCTCGACCTCGAAGGTGAACTCGACGGTCGCCTGCACCCCTCCGGCGATGTCGTCGACGCTGAGCAGTCGGGCGCCGAGTCGGAGCCGCGCGCCGACCGGAACGGGGCTCGGGAATCGCACCTTGTTGGTGCCGTAGTTCACGCCCATCGAGAAGCCGGTGAACTGAGCGATTTGGGCGTACAGGCTTGGCCCGAGGCTGAGGGTGAGGTAGCCGTGGGCGATCGGTCCGCCGAAGGGTCCGGCCTTGGCTCGCTCGACGTCGATGTGGATCCACTGGTGGTCTCCGGTCGCGTCCGCGAAGAGGTTCACCTGCTCTTGAGTGATTTCGACGTAGGGGCTGTAGCCGAGGTGCTCCCCGACGAGGGCCTTCATCTCGTCGACTCCGTTGATCGTCCGTGTGCTCATCGCTCCATCATGTCAGGGGCGGCTTGCGGCCCTGCACTCGGCGGAGGCCCGGGTTGGGTGGGCGCGCTCTGGTACGAATGATCTGTGGCCGACGCGACGACCGAGCACCGCTGTGGGCTGGTGGCGCTCGTCGGCCGACCGAATGTCGGCAAGTCCTCGATCGTGAACGCGGTCTGTGGCCGCAAGGTGAGCATTGTCTCGGACAAGCCCCAGACCACCCGTCACCGGGTGGTCGGCGTCGCGAATTCACCGGGGGCTCAATTGGTGTTCGTCGACACTCCCGGGCTGCATAAGCCGGTGAGCGCGCTCGGCGAGCGGGTCAACTCGACCGCGCTGGAGAGCGCTGGGGATGTCGACGTCCAATGCCTGGTGGTCGACGCGACGGTTCCGTTTGGGCGGGGCGACCGTTGGGTCGCCGATCGGTTGCACCTTCCGTCGACGGTTGTGGTGGTGAACAAGTGCGACCGGGCCCGCCCAGAGGAGGTGCTCGCCGCGTTGTCGGCGGCTTCCGATCTCGGGGCGGAGGCGTACTTCCCCGTGTCCGCTCGCACGGGAGAGGGCCTGGACACGTTCGTCGGGCATCTCCTCAGCCGTCTCCCGCCGGGACCGGCCCTCTATCCGGAGGGCACCGACGTGCCCGACGACGAACTCTGGGTCGCCGAACTGGTGCGTGAGCAACTCCTCGCCGTGGTGCGCGATGAACTGCCCTATTCGATCGCGACGAGGGTGACCGAGTGGGAGTGGCCGAGGGTTCGTTGCGAGATCGTGGTCGAGCGGGAGAGCCAGAAGGGCATGGTCATCGGCCGGGGAGGTTCGGTGCTGAAAGAGGTCGGTCAGCGCGTGCGCGAGCAAATGCCGCCCGGAGCGCATCTCGAGCTCCGGGTGAAGGTGGACCGTGACTGGCAGCGACGTCCCGATCGGGTCGAGCGGCTCGGCTACTGAGCCCTGACGGCCGGGACGGTCACTGCTCGGGCGAATCCTCGGGCGTGGTGGTCGTCGAGGGTGACGGGGTCGTCGTGGACGATGGAACCGTGGTCGACGAGGTCGGGATCGTCGTCGAGGTCGTCGAGGTCGACGGTGTGGTGGTGGTCGGCGGCGCCCCCGAGACGAGCGAGGTGAAGTCGGAGTGGGCGAGGGGTTCCCCGGGTGCGCTGTTGGCGCCGCGCGCGGGTACGAAGACGCTGATCGCCTCACCCTCCACCGTGAACGACACCTGTCCGATACCGCCGTCGGGGGTGGTGAACAGGGTGAGGGTCAGCGCGATCTGCGCGATCGCGCGTCGCTGCTCGGAGCTGTTGGTCCGCGACAGCACTCCGCGATTGAGGTCGACCACCGCGAGTCCCCGATCGACGGTGTAGCCGTTGATGAGGTTCCTCGCGACCGCGGTGCGTAGCGGGGTTCCGGTGCCCGAGGGCGCGTTCTCGAGTTGGTCGATGAGGACGGCGTCGGACACCGGCGTCGGGAGCGATGAGGTGATCTGCTGGAGGTCCCCCCGGGCACCGAGGACGTAGAACAACTCCACCACGGTGGTGCGCACGATGGTCGTGGTCGTCTGCTCGACCGGTGGCGGCTCATCGGGCTCACCGACGGGTGTCGGCGGTTCGGTGGTCGTCGTGGTTGTCGAGGTCGTGGTCGGGGTGGCGAGATCGAAGGGAACCTCGTCGAAGGTCTGGACGCGCTCGTCGATGGGCAGTCCGCAACCGACGAGCAGGCCGGCGACGGCGAGTAGCCCACGGGTGTGGCGGATCGTCGGCGTCACGGCGCGAGCTCCGATCGGTCGCGGGGGAGCCGGACGACGAATCGTGATCCGCGGTAGGGGCGGTCGTCCACCCAGGCCTCGCCACCCATGGCGGCGGCGTGCTCAGCGACGAGGGCGAGCCCGAGTCCGGTACCCACACGGTGCCGGGCGGCGCTGCCCCGGGCGAAGCGCTCGAAGATTCGCTCGCGCTCACTCGCCGCCACTCCCGGTCCGTCGTCTTCGACGGCGAGGAGCAATGTCCCGACTCGGTCGCCTGGTTCGATCGAGACTCGGGTCGCTCCGCCGGCGTGGTGTGCGGCGTTCTCGAGGAGGTTGCCGAGGATGCGCTCAAGGCGGACCTTGTCGACCACTGCGCGCCGGGGAGCTCCCCGTTCAACTTCGATCGGCACATTGGGCGTCGCGGATCGGGAGGCGACGCGCTGGGCCCATTCGACGAGGTCGAGTTCCTCGGCGTGGCCGTCGACGGCTCCTGCGTCGAGGCGGGAGAGCTCGAGGAGGTCGATGACCATCGAGTCGAATCGGCGCACCTGTTCGACGAGAAGGTCGAGCGCCTGTCGGGAGCGGTCACCGAGTTCATCGCGGCGGGCGGCGAGCACCTCGACGGCGGCAGTCATGGCGGTGATGGGTGAGCGCAGTTCGTGGCTGACGTCGGAGGCGAAACGGGCCTCGCGTTCGATCCTCGCCTGGACGGCGTCGGCCATGTCGTTGAAGGAGCGAACGAGTCGGTCGAGTTCGGGGTCGTCGGAGTTCTCGAGGCGAGCGTCGAGAGCTCCCTGGGCGATGTCGCCAGCGGCGTCGGCTACCCGGGTCAGGGGCTTGAGAAGCCCACGGCTCGTCGTGAAGCCGAAGAAGGTGGCGAAGAGGGCCGCAAGGGCGGACCCGATGAGGAGGGCCGTCACGATGATGCGAAGTGTCCGCTCGGTCGATCCGAGGGGGAAGGCCTCCACGTATGAGGTGTCGTAGGCGGCGATATGCACCCCGATGCCGAGGTAGGGCTCGCCGTCGTGAACGAACTGCTGCTGGCCGGATTGGGTGCGCTCGACGGAATCGAGGAGGTCGGTCGGGAAGGCGGAAGCCGGGTACTGGAGGTAGAGCGGGATGTAGGGGCGCGTGAGCATGCTGAAGCCGCCCGGCTCGACGTCAAGGGTGAGGAACGAGTCGGAGATGACCTTGGAGTCGAGGTCGCCGTTGGGCAGGAGGGCCTGGTCGAACGCGTTCTTGACCGCGAGGGCGTTGTCGAAGGCGGAGGATCGGGCGGCTGAGACCCGCTGGTCGAGCAGGGAGTCTCGGGCGATGGAGTAGGTGGCCGTTGTCAAGCCGAGTCCGGCGAGGAGTCCGATGAGCCCGAAGAACAGCGCGACCCGGGTGCTGAGGCGCGGGGATCGCAGAAGGGCCATCGGGACAGTGTTGCTCACGGCGCGGATGCTGGTGGACGCGGGATCGGCGCTGCTCGGGGGAGGGGCCGGGGTTCCGCCGCTGCCGGTGAGGCACCAGGGGGAGGGAGGTACCTCACCGGGGCAGCGTGAACAGTTGTCATGGTGCTCCCGCCATGTGACGCCGTGGTGCCCGTTGTGTGCGATTTGTGTAACAAATCGCGACCCCCGGCCAGCCCGGGTCGCGTGGCACACTTCTCAGGTGGATTCGCTGCTCTTCGTGGAGGACGACGACGCGATCCGCCTCGCCCTGCGCCTCGCCCTTGAGGATGAAGGGTATGAGGTGCATGAGGCGGCCGACGGAGCCTCGGGTCTCGTCCAGTTCGGGCAGCATCACCCCGATCTTGTGCTCCTCGACCTGCGTCTGCCCGACCTCTCGGGTTTCGAGGTCTGCCGTGCCCTGCGCGCGACCTCGACGGTGCCGATCATCATCATCACGGCGCAGACCGAGACCCAGGACCTGGTCGCGGGGCTCGAGGCGGGTGCCGACGACTATGTGACCAAGCCGGTCGTGCCGAAGGAACTCGCGGCGAGGATCAGGGCGCTCCTGCGGCGAGCGAAGCTCTCACCAGCCCCGGAGGAGTCCGGGCGCTCCGGAGTGGAGCGGTTCGGAAATGTGACCCTCGATCGCGAGCGTCAGGTGGTCGCGAGGAACGACGTGGAGATCGCCGTGACCCGCACCGAGTACCGCCTTCTGTGCGAGTTCGCCGATCACGTCGGCGCGGTCCTCAGCCGGGACCAACTGCTCGAGCGGGTTTGGGGGTATGAGTACCTGGGCGATTCGAGGCTCGTTGACGCCCATGTTCGACGCTTGAGGCTGAAGGTGGAGGACACCCCCGACGATCCCCGACTGATCGTGACGGTTCGCGGCCTCGGCTATCGGCTCATGGGCTGAGCGTCAGGTCGCCTCGGGGGACCAGCGGGGCGGACGTCGCTCAGAGAACGCCGCCATACCTTCGGCGGCATCATCTGAGGAGAAGAGCCGCTCGCTGAGCGCGCGCATCTCCGACAGGGCCGCGGCGCGTTCCATGCCGGGAACCGTCGCGAGGAGGCGTTTGGTCTCGGCGATGGCGCTCGGCGCTCCATGGAGGACGCCGGAGCAGATCTCGTCGACCGTCTCCACGACGTCTGAGGTCACATGGGTGATGAGACCGATCTCGAGGGCCCGGCGGGCGTCGAACCGTTCACCGGTGAGCATCGCGGCGGCGATGCGGCCCGGTGCGACCCGGCGCAGTATCGGCACGGCGATGATCGCCGGCGCGACGCCGATGCGCACCTCGGTGAGGGCGAAGTCGACCGACTCGTCGACCACCACGAGGTCGCAGGAGGCCATGAGGCCGATCCCGCCGGCCCGGACCGCTCCGTTGACAGCGGCGATCGTCGGCCGCTCGGTGTCCATGAGTCGCTCGAGGGCGGCGACCATCGGACCGGAATCGGGTGGACCCGATGACCGCTCGCGGAGATCGGCCCCTGAGCAGAATGCCGGCCCGGCGTGGGTGAGCACGATTGCTCTCGCCTCGGCGTCCTCGGCCTGATCGAGCGCCTGATGGAGTTCGGTGAGCAGTTGTCGTGAGAGGGCGTTGCGGTTGTGCTGGGAGTCGAGCGTGATGGTCGCGATCCCGCGGCCGATGTCGATACGGACCAGCTCCGCGTCGTTCGCCATGTAGGCACGGTAGACGGGTCGATCGACCGTCGGTCAGTCGGTGATCGTCCGCAGGAACCGCTCCGCCTCCGCGCGGTCCCGGGTTCGTCGCATGGGTGGGAGGGCCGAGATGAGATCCCAGCGGTATCCGGCGGTGCCGAGTCGGCGGTCGAGCACCGCGACGACTCCTCGGTCGGCATCGTTGCGGATGAGGCGCCCGCTGGCCTGGGCGAGCATGGTGGCCGCGCGAGGCAGGTCGATTTGGCCGAAGGCTGCGCGGCCGAGCCGATCGCGTCGAGCCGAGAGCAGGGGATCGTCCGGTCGAGGGAAGGGGATCCGGTCGATCACCACGAGCGAGAGGGTCCGGCCGGGAACGTCGACCCCTTGGAAGAGACCGGCGGTCGCGAACAGGCAGGTGGACTCGTCCTCGGCGAAGGCGGCGACGAGCGCCGGCTTCGGGAGATCGCGCTGGGTGAGGATGGTGTGTGGGACCCGTCCGGTGAGGGCGGAGGCCGCCTCGTCCATGGCGGCCCAGCTGGTGAACAGGGCGAGGGTTCGGCCGCCGGCCGCGGTGATGAGAGCCGCGAGCTCCTCGTGGGTAGCCGCGCGGAAATCGGGGTCGTTCGGCGCGGGAAGGTGCATCGCGCAGTAGAGAAGGGAGTTCTCGCCGTAGTCGAACGGGCTGCCGACGTCGATCACCTCAGGTTCGGGCAGGCCGATTCGCTCGGGTAGGGAACGCGGCACTGTCGCTGAGGTGAGAATCGCGGTGCGACGTGACCAGACGCCGGCTTCCATGGTCGGGCCGACGTCGAGGGGGGCGATCTCGAGGGAGGGTGAACCGGGAGCGCCGGAGACGAACGCGACCGTGTCGGCCGAGGGTGACAGGGTTCGGTCGATCATCTCGGTGGATCGGGTGAGGATCACCTGCGCGCGGAGGCGGCGTTGACGCGCGTCCTCCACGTCGGTCTCAATGGCGTTCACCACCGCGGAGGCCCGTTCGAGCGAGCCGCGGGCAGTGACGAGGGCGGCGGTGACATCGGCGGGGAGCGGTATCTCGAGTCGTTCCCCACGGTGGCCCTCGATGATCTCCCCGAAGGCGATGCCGGCATCGGAGATCGACGCGATGAGCGAGGGGTCATCGATGATGCGTCGCACGGTCGAGGCGACGGTGGAGAATCGGCTGGGGGAGAGGTCGACCCCAACGGTGTCGCTCATCACGTCCTCGAGGACGTGGGCCTCGTCGAAGACGACGATGTCGTGCTCGGGCAGGATCGCATCGTCGGCACCCACGTTCAAGCCGTAGAGGTGGGTGTTCACGACCACCACGTCAGCGGTGGAGGCGCGGTCTCGGGCGACCTCGGCGAAGCAGGTAGAGCCGAGCGGACATCGACTCGCGCCCGGGCACTCGTCGGAGGTGACGCTCACTGCCCGCCACACCGCTGGATCGGGGAGGCGGTCGAGCTCGGCCTGGTCACCGGTCTCGCTCGATTCGGCCCAACTGGCGAGCGCCGCGATCTCCTCTCGGCGGCCATCGCCGAGGCCCTCGAGGGCTAACTGATCATCGCCGGAGGAGATCTCGGCGAGTCGTTGGCGGCAGAGGTAGTTCGAGCGCCCCTTGAGGACCGCCCATTCGAGGTCGCGGCCGAGTGGCTCGCGGAGATGCTCGGCGAGGAAGGGCAAGTCCTTGGTGGCGAGCTGATCCTGTAGCGCCTTGGTCGCGGTGGCGACGACGACGGTGCGACCAGCGCGCAGGGCGGGGACGAGATAGGCGAGCGTCTTGCCGGTGCCGGTCCCGGCCTGAACCACGAGGTGACGTCCGTCGGCGATGGCTCGGTCGACCGCGTCGGCCATCTCCCTCTGGCCCGGTCGTCGTTCAGCGGCTGGTAGCGCCGAGGTCGCGATGTCGAGGAGCTCGCCGACGCCGAGCGGACTCTCGCTCAACGAACGAGGTCCAGTGCACGGTCGAGGTCCTCGGCGTCGAAGTCGGGCCAGGCGGCGTCCGTGAAGTGGATGGCGGCCCCGGCGGACTGCCAGAGGAGGAAGTTCGATACGCGCATCTCGCCGCTCGTGCGCACGAGCACATCGACGTCGGGAAGTTCTGGGTCGTAGAGGTGAGCAGCGAGGCGATCAGCATCGACGGTGCCGGTGTCGGCTCTCAATGCGCGGACTGCGGACATGAGCTCGGCACGACCGCCGTAGTCGAAGGCGACGGTGAGCGTCATGCCCGTGTTCGACGAGGTGTCGTTGATCGCTCGGCGGATCGCGCGCTGCACGTACTTCGGCGTGCGGGCCTCGGGACCGTCGAAGGGTCGTCCGATCCAGCGCACCCGAACATTGTTCTCGTTGAGCTCCTCGAGTCGCCCGAAAAGCCGCTCGTGGAGGCCGAGGATGTGACGCACCTCGGCCCGCGGCCGAACCCAGTTCTCGGTCGAGAAGCCGAACACGGTGAGCCATCCGACTCCGCGGGCGACGCAGGCGCGCACAACCTCGGCGAGGTTCTCCTCACCGGCGGTATGTCCCGCCGTTCTCGGCAGGGAGCGCTGCTCGGCCCAGCGGCCGTTGCCGTCCATGATGCAGGCGACGTGCAGTGGCCGTTCGGGGCGGGGCTGCTCGCGGGATGTCGGGGAGTTCGCCACGGGAGGACCACGTTAGCGATGGGGTCGTGCGACAATGTGTCGGTGACGTCGGGTGTGTCAGCGATGGCCGATGCCGGGTCGGCCGGCCGAGACCAGGTGGGGCCCGCCCATGTGCTCGTCGTAGGTGGCTCGACGGAGGATTGGGAGGCGCTCGGTCGGTCGGCGTGGGCGACGCGGCGACGCGATCTCGGAACGGTCGCGGCGGATCTTGGCGTGGAGTGGTTGACGCTCCGGCCGTACTCCGGCGACGGGGTCGCCGGGCTGGCGGGCCGTCTCGATCCTGCGCCTGACGCAGAGCCAGTCGCCGTCAGCGCCGAGGTGGTCGGTTCGTGCACGGTGATCGTCGATCCGGCCGCGGATGGACGCGAGCGGTTCGCCGCCGCGATGCGCGCGATCGGAGAGGATCAGGTGAACGAAGCCTCCGTCGCGAACGTGCTGTACGAGCCGGCCGATTGCGAACCGGATCTGGTGCTGGTGCTCGGTCCCGCGACGCGCCTCCCGCCGTCGCTCGTGTGGGAGCTCGCCTACGCCGAACTGGTCTTCACGGAGGTGGCCTGGGGGAATCTCGAAGCGGGTCATCTCGTCGCTGCTGTCGCCGAGTACGCGGGCCGGCGACGCCGCTTCGGCGGACTTGACGCGTGAAGGAGCTCTACCGCGACGAGGCGGTGGTGCTGCGCACCTATCGCCTGCGCGAGTCCGATCGGATCGTGGTGTTGCTCACCCAGGAGCACGGGAAGGTCCGCGCGGTCGCGCATGGGGTGCGCAAGACCAACTCGAAGTTCGGTGGACGACTCGAACCGATGAGTCACATCGCGGTGCAACTCCGTCGTGGTCGTGAGCTCGACACCGTCAGTCAGGCAGAGTCGCTCGACCGCTTGGGACCGCTGCTCTCCTCCCTCGACCGGACATCACAGGGTATGGCGGCGATCGAGGCAGCCGAGCAGCTCGCACTCGACCGTGAGCCGACCCCACAGCTGTTCCGTTCGACGGTCGGCGTGTTGCGCACGATCGCGGAGCGGCCGTCCCCGATGAACGTCCCCGCCTTTTATTGGAAGTTGCTGGCGGCCGAGGGGCTCTCGCCGGTGCTCGACGCCTGTGTCCGGTGCGAGGAGAGCGGGGATGAGGTCGAGCTCGTCGCCTTCGATCTCGATGAGGGCGGGGTTCTTTGCCGTAATTGCCGTTCCGGGGTGTCGGTCTCGCCGGCGGCCCTCTCGCTCTTGCGCTGCGTCCTCGGTGGGCGCCTCAACGAGGCGCTGGCGGCACCGGAGAGCCCCGCCACCCATGAAGTCGGTCTGCTCGCTACGAGAGCGATGGAGCACCACCTCGAGCGACGACTCAAGGCGATCGCCCTGTTCGAACGCCACTGAGCCTCCCTAACCTGTGGGGTCGTGGCAGCGACCGAACTCGATCAGATCGTCAATCTCTGCAAGCGGCGCGGGTTCGTCTACCCGTCAGCAGAGATCTACGGCGGTTTCCGGTCGACCTACGACTACGGCCCGCTCGGGTCGCTGATGCTCCGCAATGTGAAGGACGCCTGGGTGCGCTCCATGGTGCAGCAACGCGACGACGTGGTGCTCATCGATGCCGCGGTGCTCGGTCCCCCTCAGGTATGGGAGGCCTCCGGACACCTCAGCAACTTCAGTGACCCGCTCGTGGACTGCACGGTGTGCCGCAACCGTTTCCGACTGGACAAGCTCGATGATCCGAATGTCTGCCCGAGTTGTGGGGGCGCCGGAACCTTCACCGAAGCGCGGCAGTTCAACCTGATGTTCAAGACCCAGGCCGGCCCGGTCGCCGATGCCGGCGCCGACGCCTACCTGCGTCCCGAGACGGCCCAGGGGATGTTCACCAACTTCTCGAATGTCCTGCAGACGAGCCGGAAGCGTCCACCCTTCGGTATCGCCCAGGTCGGTAAGTCGTTCCGCAACGAGATCACACCGCAGAACTGGATCTTCCGCACCCGTGAGTTCGAGCAGATGGAGCTCGAGTTCTTCGTCCCTCCGGCCGATGGCGCGTCGTGGTACGAGTACTGGTGCACCCATCGGATGGAGTGGTACCGGGAGCTCGGCATCCCCGATTCGATGCTCCGGTTGCGTCCGCACGCCGACGACGAGTTGTCGCATTATTCGACGGGTACCTCCGATGTGGAGTTCCTCTTCCCATGGGGTTGGGACGAGCTCGAGGGAATCGCTCAGCGAACCGATTACGACCTCACGCAGCACGCCGCCCATTCCGGGGAACGCCTCGACTTCTTCGACCAGGCGACGGATGAGCGCTACGTGCCGTACGTGATCGAGCCGGCGGCTGGCGCGACCCGCACGATGGCCGCCTTCCTGCTCGCCGCCTACGACGAGGAGGAGGTCAACGGCGAGACCCGCACCGTGCTCCGCCTCCACCCGCGTCTCGCCCCGTACAAGGTGGCGGTGTTGCCGCTCTCGAAGAAGGACACCCTCACCCCGCTCGCCCGGGAGATCAGGGCGATGATCGGTGAGCGCTACATGGTCGATTACGACGAGACCCAAGCGATCGGACGCCGCTATCGCCGTCAAGATGAGATCGGCACGCCGCTATGTGTGACGGTCGACTTCGACTCGCTGGAGGACTCGGCGGTCACGGTTCGCGACCGCGACTCCATGGAGCAGGTGCGCGTGCCGATCGACTCGCTGATGTCGGAACTTTCGACGCGCCTCGGGATCTGATCCGGGGAGATGGCGACCTACCTCGACCGCATCCTCGAGGCGCATCGCGCTGAGGCGGCGGCCGATTCGCGCTCGATGTCCGAGCTGCGGCGGCGCTGCGATGACCTTCCAACGACGCGAGGGTTCCGCGCGTCGCTCGCCTCGGTCGACACGGCGCTCGAGGGGGTTGGGGTGATCGCCGAGGTGAAGCGCCGGTCGCCGTCCAAGGGCGCGCTCGCGCCGGATCTCGACCCGGCGGCGCTCGCCCGCCTCTACGCCGAGGGTGGGGCGAGTTGTCTCTCGGTGCTCACCGATCGCGAGTTCTTCGGGGGTTCGCCCGATGATCTCGTCGCGGCTCGTTCGGCGGTCGGCCTCCCCGTGCTTCGCAAGGACTTCACCGTGGCGCCGAACGATGTGCTCGATGCGAGGCTGATGGGCGCGGACTGCGTGTTGTTGATCGCGGCTGCGCTCGGAGTGGAGGAGCTGGTTGATCTGCACGGTCTCGCCCGCGAGGTCGGGCTCGACGTGCTCGTTGAGATCCACGACGAGGCTGAACTCGATCATGCAGTCGCCGCCGGCGCCGATCTGGTCGGGGTGAACCAGCGTGATCTCGTCACCTTTGAGGTCGATCAGGAGCGCGCCGTTCGTATGGCGTCGGTCATACCGGCCGGCGTGATCGGCGTCGCCGAGTCGGGCGTGCGGGGACGTGACGACGCCCACGCCCTAGCGGCAGCCGGCTATTCGGCGGTGCTGGTCGGGGAGTCGCTGGTGACCTCGGGTGCCCCCGCCGATGCTGTGCGCGATCTGCGTCGTCGTTGACCGCATCGGCCCCCGGTGCCCCGGGTAGGTTCGGCGTCAATGTTCGTCAAGATCTGCGGGATCACCAATGAGGAGGACGCGCTGCTCGCCGTCGCTATGGGAGCGGACGCGGTCGGATTCATCTTCGCTCCCTCGCCCAGGCAGGTCGTCGCCAAGCACGTCTACGACATCACGCGGCGACTGCCTTCTGATGTTCTGACGGTCGGCGTGTTCCGCGATGAACTGCCCGCGCGGGTGCTCTCCATCGCGGACAGCGCCGGCGTTCGTGCCGTGCAACTCCACGGCTCGGAGACGCCAGAGCAGGTGCGTGAGGTGGTCGACAAGGGGCCCGGTCATGGCATCCGACACGTCATCAAGGCGTTCGGTGCCGACTCTGACCATCTGACGCGCGCCGATCGGTTCCACACCGACCTCGTGCTGGTCGATGCTCCGGCCCCGGGCAGCGGAAAGGTGTTCGACTGGCATCTCGCCACGGAGGTTCCCGACTCGGTCCGCTTGATCCTTGCTGGGGGGTTGAACCCCGACAATGTCGCCGACGGCATCCGCGCGGTCCGGCCGTGGGGGGTGGATGTGTCCTCTGGAGTTGAGGCCGCTCCGGGTCGCAAGGATCCAGTGAAGGTGAGAAGATTCATCTCCAACGCACGAGCGGCGGTCCCCCCGGACGAGTCGTCCGATCTCCCTCCGCTCGAAGATGTGCCCTACGACTGGGAGGACGAATGACGATCGCGGCAGAGACACGGTCCCTGATGGGGGAGCCTGATGACTCGGGCCGTTTTGGTGAGTTCGGCGGTCGATTCGTCCCCGAGACGCTGGTGCCGGCCTGTCAGGAGTTGGAGCGGGCCTTCCACGAGGCGTGGAACGATCCGGTGTGGCGCGAGGAGCTCGCCTCGGTACTCCGTGATTACGCGGGCCGTCCGTCGGGTCTCACCGAGTGTCACCGCCTTGGTGAGCAGCTCGGTCTCCGCCTGTTCTTGAAGCGCGAGGATCTCAACCACACCGGTTCGCACAAGATCAACAACGTGATCGGTCAGGCGCTTCTCGCGAAGCGGATGGGCAAGACTCGGCTCGTCGCCGAGACCGGCGCCGGTCAGCATGGGGTGGCGAGCGCAACCGCCGCCGCGCTCCTCGGAATGGAGTGCAAGGTCTACATGGGGGCGGTCGATGTCGAGCGGCAGGCGCTCAACGTCTTTCGGATGCGCCTGCTCGGGGCTGAGGTGGAGGCTGTCCATAGCGGTAGCCGCACCCTGAAGGACGCGGTCAACGAGGCGATGCGCGACTGGGTAGCCACCGTCGGCGACACCCACTACTGCCTGGGCTCGGTGATGGGCCCGCATCCGTACCCATTCATGGTGCGCCAGTTTCATCGGGTGATCGGTGAAGAGGCCCGGACGCAGTTCCTCGCGCTCGTCGGCGAGGACCCCGATCTCGTCGTCGCCTGTGTCGGTGGAGGATCGAACGCCATCGGCATCTTCTCGGGATTCGTCGACACCGACAGCCGACTCATCGGTGTCGAGCCGGCTGGCGGTGCGGCGGTGTCTCGCGGCGCACCCGGCGTGGTGCACGGCATGCGAAGCTTCCTCATGCAGGACGAGTACGGCCAGGTCGAGGAGGCGCACTCCATCTCGGCTGGCCTCGACTATCCGGGAGTCGGTCCTGAGCACTCGCATCTCGCGTCCATCGGGCGGGCGGAGTACCCGAACGTGACCGATGCCGAGGTGATCGAGGCCTTCCAGTTGCTCAGTCGCACGGAGGGAATCATTCCGGCGCTCGAGCCCGCCCACGCGATCGCCTGGGTGGCTCGCGAGGCGGCTCAACTGCAGGGCCAGACCGTTCTCGTCAATATGAGCGGACGCGGTGACAAGGATGTCGGCCAGATGATGGACGTGTTGAAGGACCGACTCGGCTGAGCGATGGGTCTCGAGTCTCACCTGCGAGGGTGCAAGGAGTCAGGTCGCAAGATTCTCGTCCCGTATATCACCGGCGGCTATCCGGGGTGGCAGGACGCCATCAGAGCCTGCGCGGCCAACGGCGCTGACGCGGTCGAGATCGGCATCCCGTTCTCCGATCCGGTCATGGATGGTCCGGTCATCCAGCGAGCCTCTCAGGCGGCCCTCGAGGCGGGCACGACGCCGCAGTCGGTGCTCGAGGAGGTTCCGCACCTCGACGTCGACATTCCGCTCGCGGTGATGACCTATTTCAACGTCGTCCATCACGACGGACCGGTCCGGTTCGCGAATCGGCTGGTGGCGGCTGGGGTCACCGGTTGCATCCTCCCCGATCTGCCCCTCGAGGAGTCCGGAGAGTGGTGCGAGGCGGCCGACGCCGCGGGTGTCGCCACGGTGATGCTCGCCGCGCCGACGGCTCCAGATGACCGCCTTCCGAGGATCGTCGATCGGTGTCGGGGTTTCGTCTACTCCGTCGGTCTGCTCGGTGTCACCGGGGAACGCGACTCGCTCGCGGCAACCGCGACCGCGCTCGCTGAACGACTCCTTCCGCTCACCGAATTGCCGGTGCTCGTCGGGGTCGGGGTGTCGAACGCGGAGCAGGCGGCCACCGCCTGTCGGGTGGCTGACGGTGTCATTCAGGGTGCTTCGATGGTGCGGCGGCTCATCGAGTCCGGTCCAGACGAGGTGGGCCGGTACGTGGCCGAGGTTCGAGCGGCCATCGACGCCTGATCGCGGCTCGCTAGGGTCGCCGCGTGAACCCCGAGGACCTTCTTCCCCACCGAGCACCCTTCCTCTTCGTCGACGAGATCCTGGAGATCGTGCCGGGTGAGTCGGCCCGTGGAGTCTGGAGATTGACCGGCGACGAATGGTTCTTTTCCGGACACTTCCCAGGCCGTCCGACGCTCCCGGGGGTGCTCATGTGCGAGGCGATCGCTCAGGTAGGCGCGCTCGCGGTGCTCTCCGATGAGCGGTTCGCGGGTCGGTTGCCGCTCTTCGGCGGCATCGATAAGGCGAGGTTCCGTCGTCAGGTCGTGCCCGGTGACGAGCTCGTCCTCGAGTGCTCGATGACCAAGCTGTCCGCGCGCGCTGGACGTGGATCAGGTCGGGCCCTCGTTGGCGGGGAGCTGGCCACTGAGTGCGACCTCATGTTCGTGATCGCCTGAGGCGACCGGGCTCAGCCCGGGCCGATGATGATGGAGCCGTTGTGCCCACCGAAGCCGAAGTTGTTCGACATGGTGGGGCCGGGCTCCCAGGGGCGCGCCTCGCCGGTGACGACATCGACGGTCATCTCCGGGTCGACATCGACGGTGTTCGCGGTCGGCGGGATGAGCCGGTGCTCCATCGAGAGGAGTACGGCCGCTGCCTCGAGCGCTCCAGCGGCTCCGAGGGCGTGTCCGGTGACCCCCTTCGTCGAGACAACCGGCACGGCTCCCGGGCCGAACACCTCGGAGACGGCGGCCGCCTCGGCGGCGTCGTTCAGCGGGGTGGAAGTGCCGTGGGCGTTGACCTGCCGGATCTCGGCCGGTTCGAGGCCCGCGTCGGCGAGGGCGAGCCTCATGCATCCGATCGCGCCGACACCGCCCGGTGATGGCGCCGTGATGTGGTGGGCGTCGGCATTCGATGCGGCTCCGAGGATCTCACCGATGATGCGCGCTCCCCGTCCGACAGCGGACTCCCACTCCTCGAGCACCATGACGGCGGCACCCTCACCCATGACGAAACCGTCCCGGGCGGCGTCGAATGGTCGGCTGGTGCCGGTAGAGGAGAGAGCGGTCATGTTGCCGAAGCTGGCGAGGGCCGTCGGGGTGCCCGCGTACTCGGTTCCTCCGGCGACCACCGCATCGGCGAGTCCCCATGCGATGAGGCGGGCCGCGTAGCCGAGGGCGTGCGTCCCGGCGGCGCAGGCGGTCGAGAGCGTCTCATTGGGGCCGCGCAGGTCGAAGCGCATCGACACGTTCGCTCCGGGCGCGTTGGCCATCATCATCGGCACGAGGAATGGGGAGACGCGACGCTCGCCCTTGTCGAGCCGGTTGACGATCTGCTCTTCGAGAGTGTGGATGCCTCCCACGCCCGTGCCGAAGATGGTGCCGATGCGGCTGGGGTCGGCGGCTGGCCGCCCCGACTGCTCAAGGGCCTCGGTAGCCGCGGCGATGGCGTACTGCTCGCTCCGGTCGGCCCGGCGGGCGTCCTTCGGCGAGTCGTACCAGGGGCTCGGGTCCCAATCCTCGATGGTCGTGAGGCGGCCGACGTCGACGAGTCCGGGGCCGAGCAGACCCTGCCAGAAGGCGTCGCGGCCGATCCC
>VMBT01000793.1_pt1 | contig 18147 bp, 18 predicted proteins | sample 4404301 | NCBI WGS metagenome assembly VMBT01 (sample SAMN12238535, study PRJNA552566) | marine metagenome | isolation source: Coastal seawater | place: USA: coastal Georgia, Sapelo Island | collected 2008-08/2009-08
ATAATTGCAAGAAGAACTGATAAAAGGATTAATTCCATTATTTTGCTTTCTTATAATTTGTTGGTTTTAAATAAACTGGATTAGCATCAATGGCTCTATATTCTAATTTCGGATCATATAAATGTGCTGCAAGTTTTAAATGATCTTCTGCATTTGATTTAAGATATTCTTTGTTAGATATATCATTTCCATTGCCTATTATTATTTCTGAAGAAGCTGTAAGAGCTTGATATTGAGCTTCTTTATTTGTCAGCAACTCCTCATGAGGATTTGAATTTTTAGCAAAGTTAAATTTTCCATAAAAGAATTCATCTTGTATATCTGAATTTATTAAAACAGATATATCATCTGTGGTTTTATTATTTTGAAAGTATTTGTAAGCAAGAGATTCCATGTTTGATACAGCCATTAGTGGTATTTTATTAGTGTGGCTAATAGCTTTCAAAAATGTAGCGGAACTTCTAATTGCTGTATAGGACCCAGGCCCCCTTCCAAATACTAATAAATCAAACCTTTTTATGTCCTCATTTGAAAAGATACCAATGTGGTTTAGAAAATTTTCCCAATCAGGACGCTCTTTTCGTTGGTGTGAAATTTGAAATGACAGTAAATCATCTCCTATTTTTGATGAAATTGATGAACTATCGCCTGATGTATCAATACTTAAAATGTTCATTAAAGTGATTGTAAAGCATCATTAAATACTTCAGTGACACTTTTAGAGCCGTCTACAGATGAATAGACAAGCGATCCTCCATCAGAGACTTTCTTATAAAAATCACTTAGTGGTTTTGTTTCTTCATGGTAAACATCCAATCTTTTTAGAACAGTCTCAGGCTTATCATCCTCTCTTTGGATAAGAGGCTCATTCGTAAGATCATCTACACCTTCTTTTTTAGGTGGATTGAAATCAATATGATAATTTCTACCTGATTGAGGGTGTACGCGCCTTCCTGACATTCTGTTTACAATTACTTCGTCATCAACTTTTATCTCTATTACGTTGGTGAACTCAATCCCCATTCTTTCTAATATTGATGCTTGCCCAAGAGTCCTAGGAACTCCATCCAATAAATAACCATTAGCACAATCATCATTAGACAGCCTTTCTTCTAATAAAGATCCAATGATTTCATCAGAAACCAATGCACCCGAATCCAAAATGCTCGAAACTTCTTTACCCAAATCCGTTTGATTAGCAATAGCTTCTCTTAACATGTCTCCGGTACTTATTTTGGGTATATTGAATTCTTTGCATAAAAGATCTGCCTGGGTTCCCTTTCCTGCCCCTGGAGGACCTAATAAAATTAATCTTTTCATTTTTCTAATACAGCAAATGCAATTGCATAATTTTTTTCGTCTGCAAGACTAACATGACTTTTTGAAATCCCCAAATCATCCATTGTTTTTATAAGTTTTTTGCTTGGTTTAAAGTATGGCTTACCAATTGAATCTCTCAATAATGATATTTCATTTATAGAAATTGGTGACTTGAAGCCAGTTCCAAAAGCTTTAGCAATTGCCTCTTTGCCAGCCCATTGTTTTGCTAAAAAATTTTGTTTTTCGATTTCAGTACCAAGATCTCTAAAAATAACTTTCTCGCTCTCAGATAAAATTCTTTGAGCAAGTTTATTAATATCTTTTATTCTATCTATTTCTACAATGTCTGTTCCAATACCATATATCATGTTTCTTTAATTGGTTTAAAAATTTCTCTACTATTTATCTGCTTTCCATCTAAGCAGAAATTTATAGCCATTTTTGTTAAGTTCTTTGAAAGTTGGGGTGGAATAGAACTAAAATCTCTTTGACTCATATTTATAATATCTTTACCCTGAAAATCTGCATTTGTTTTTTTTCTAAATCCTCTCTCTTCTACAAACTCATAAGTAGCTAGTGGGTCTATAAGCTCATTATTTTCAATATCATTATTAAAGTTTATACCGTATCCAAGTAGCTCCAATAAATCTAATTCAAATTGCCTTAAATTAAATCCAACCTCTTTCTCATTAGCAAAGTTATTAATGAATTCATCATACAGCTTAAATAAGTCTTCCTGGGGGATCTCTTGTGGAAGCAATCTTACAATTAATTCATTTATATACATTAAACTGTATATTTGAGTTGAGTTTAAATTTGTATTTGTACTAAAGTCTTTATCAATATTGGTTAGAGTTTTTAAGTTACCTCTTCCACTAAATGTAACTTTTAATTTATTAAAAGGCATCAAATAACCAAAAAATTTTGATTTGGGTTTTTTGGCACCCTTTGCAACTAATGAAATCCTGCCGTAAGAGTATGAAAATATATCTACTATGAGGCTAGTTTCTCCATATGATCTTTGATGAAGCAGATAACAACTCTCCCAATCACTTTGATTCATAAGTTCCACCAACTCCTAATGATTTAAGATAATCGTTATCGCTGTTCCAATTCTTTCTAACTTTTACCCATGTTTTTAAGAAAACTTTTTTCTTAAAGTGCTTTTCTAGATCTTTCCTTGCCTGGATCCCTATTTGTTTAAGCTTGTTACCCTTATCGCCAATTACAATTTGTTTTTGACTTTCTCTTGATACATATATAACTGCATGGATTTTAAATAAATCTTCTTTTTCTTCGAGTTGCTCTATCTCAACAAAAGTATCATGAGGCAATTCATCACCGAGAGATCTTATAATTTTTTCTCGAATTGTTTCAGTAATAAAAAAATTCTCATAATGCGCATTTGGAATAATTGATTCCTCTTCATACATAAATGGGGATTCAGGTAAATGTGAATTGATAACTTTTTCTAAATCATCTAGACCATCGCCATACTTGGCTGAAATAGGAAGAATTTCTAAGAAACCAAATTTATCTTTTATTTGATCAATAAATGGTAATAATTGATTCTGAGATTTAATTTGATCAACCTTGTTAATAGCGCATATAACTTTTGCATTAGACTCTTTAAGCTTCCTAATAATAAACTCATCTTGCGCATCCAACTGCAACCTATGGGTCATAAAAATAATTAAGTCACTATCCTCTATTAAGCCGAGTGCACTTTTATTTAAAACTTTATTCATTATTCTTCCTGCACTTCCATGAATGCCTGGAGAATCTATAAATACTGCCTGCATATTTTTCGAAGTTTTAATGCCTAAAATATTATTTCTTGTTGTTTGAGATTTTCTTGAGGTTATTGAAACCTTCTTGTTGAGGATCTTGTTTAATAATGTTGATTTACCAACATTTGGCTTACCTAAAATTGATACATAACCGCAAAATGTTTTATTCATCATTATTACTCAAATAAGATAGAGTTTTTTTTGCTACATCTTGCTCAGCTTCTTTTTTTGACGACCCATAACCTACAAATCTTTTTTTATTTAGATTAATAATTGATTGAAATGCTCCAATACCGTCCTCTTGGCTTTGGTACTCTGGAAGGTCCATTGCTTTTTTTTGCATAAATTCTTGTAGCAAAGATTTTGAGTCTTTATTTGGCGCATTCTTATCTATTAATTTCAATTCAGTATCAAAAATATGTACTACATAATCTCTGGTAGTTTTGTAATCTGAATCAAGATATATAGCTGCTATTAATGATTCCATACAATCTTCATATATTGATAATTTCTTATCATGCTCAATATTTGAGGTTCCCTTTGAAAGTTTTATAAATTCTTTTATACCTAAATTTAAAAAAACAGAAGTTAATGACTCTCCTTTAACTATCAATGAGCGCATCCTAGTTAAAGATCCCTCGGTTTCATCTGGATAAATATTAGATAAATGTTCAGAAATTATTAAATTTAATACAGCATCTCCAAGAAACTCTAGGCGTTCATTGTTTTTAGTTTTATGAAAACTTTTATGAGTTAATGCTAAATCAAGTAATTGGATATTTGAAAACTTGTATCCGAGAATCTCTTCGATCTTGTTTAACATCAATTAATTTTGCCTGCTCTAGAAAAACTAGGAAGACATGTCCAACACTCCCATGACATCCATATATATTCTGCTTTTCCAAAAAAATTATCCCTGGGAACAAATCCCCATATTCTGCTATCAGATGACCTGTCTCGATTATCACCCATCACAAAATACATGCCATCTGGGACAACGGCACGATAAACTTGATCGAGTTGAGAAAATTCATCAAATTCTTGAACTCTAATTACAAAGTTTTTATTGTTCAAGGATTGCCCATAGAATTTAGCATTGTTATCTTCAGAAATTAGGTTTATAGGAACTTCGTTGCCATTAACGAACAATCTTTTTTGATAATAAAGAATTTTATCTCCTGGCTTACCAATTAACCTTTTTACATATGGAACTGGGTTATGAGGCGGAATAAAAACCACAACATCTCCGTATTCTGGATCATTTTTAAAAATTGTATTTGAGCTAGTTCTTGCTATTTTTAGACCATAGTCGAATTTATTTACTAATAAAAAATCGCCAACTTTTAAACCTGGAATCATTGATCCAGAAGGAACCTGATATGGCTCATATATGAAAGTTCTTAAAATAAAAATTAGAAATAAAGGAATGAAATAACCTCTTGAGGTTTTAAAAATTACCTCTGATTTAATTATAAATCCTAATATCATTACCACTAGCGCAACTAACGAAATTATAAAAAGAACAACACCAAAATCGGCAGCATATATAAAAATACGCCATAGCAATATTAAAGAAAGTGGCAGAGAGATCTGTGTAGATATTTTAAGATATTTTTCTGATATTTTTGGCTGCTCAAGATTAAATAAAATCCACACCAACAAACACCCGACAAGAGAAAAAGTTGCTATTAAAAAAATTGGATCAGTAAACATATTTATTCATTAGAGTTAAAATAATTTAAAAATGCCTCTTGTGGAATTGAAACCCTGCCAAGTTGTTTCATTTTCTTTTTACCCTCTTTTTGTTTCTCAAGTAATTTCTTCTTTCGCGTCACATCGCCACCATAGCATTTTGCTGTAACATTTTTTCTAAGTGCTTTAACAGTTTCTCTTGAGATTATTTTAGCACCTAATGCTACCTGTATTGGCACATCAAACATTTGTCTTGGAATTAATTTTTGAAGGTTCTTAGCAATTTCTCTTGCTTTTGTAGACGAAAAGCTTTTATGAACTATCATAGAAAGAGCGTCAACCTTTTGATTATTTATAAGCACATCTATTTTAGTTAAATCAGATTTTTGAAAACCAATTAAGTTGTACTCAATAGATGCAAAGCCTTTTGTAGAAGATTTTAAGAGATCAAAGAAATCTATAATTACTGATGCAAGTGGCATTTCAAACACTATTGATACTTGATTACCAAAGTAGGTCATATTCTTTTGAATGCCTCTCTTAGCAGTACATATAGATATAACATTTCCAACATAATCATTTGGAGTAAGAATAGTAGTATTAACAATTGGTTCTCTTATTTCATCAATATCTGGTGGTTCTGGAAGTTGAGATGGGCTATCAATTTTTATCAAATCTCCGTTTGTTTTAAGCACTTGATATTCCACAGAAGGAGCAGTTGAGATTAAATCAAGATTGTATTCTCTTTCAAGTCTCTCTCGAACCACCTCCATATGCAATGTTCCAAGAAAGCCACATCTAAAACCAAAACCCAGAGCATCTGATACCTCAGGCTCATATATCAATGATGAATCATTTAATACAAGCTTTGATAAAGCATCTCTAAATCTTTCATAATCGTCTGAATTTACGGTGAATAAGGATGCAAAGACTTTTGGATTAACTTTCTCAAAACCAGGCAAAGCATTAGAGCTTTCATCTTGGTAACCTAAAATAGTATCTCCAACAGGAGCGCCTTTTATATTTTTTATACCCGCAACAAGATACCCGACTTCTCCAGCAACTAATTTGTTTTTCTTATGTTTTTTTGGTGAGAATATACCTACTTCATCTGCAGAATGATTCTCTCTTGTAGAAAAAATCTTAAACTTTTCACCCTGACTAATAGATCCATCAATAATCCTTATTAAAGATACAACTCCTAAGTAGGAGTCAAACCAAGAATCAACTATTAAAGCTTTAAGAGGCTTATCTGGATCCCCAATGGGCGGCGGTATTTTATCAACAAGCTGATCAAGAAGGTATTCAATGCCCTCTCCGGTTTTAGCGCTTACCAATGGAGCATCATCTGCAATAATACCTATCATATCCTCAATTTCTTTTTTTACCCTATCAGGCTCTGACTGAGGTAAATCAATTTTATTTATAACAGGTAAAACCTCTAAATTTTGATCTACAGCTGTATAACAATTTGCAAGAGTTTGAGCCTCAACCCCTTGAGAACCATCAACAACCAAAAGAGCGCCCTCACATGCTGATAATGATCTTGAAACCTCATAGGAAAAATCAACATGACCAGGAGTATCAATAAAATTTAACAAATAAGTTTCACCATCTTTTTCATAATTAAGCGTTACTGCTTGTGCCTTTATTGTTATTCCTCTTTCTCTTTCTATATCCATAGAATCTAGGATTTGATCTGACATTTCTCTTTTGGTTAGCCCACCACAGTACTCAATTAATCTATCCGACAAAGTAGATTTGCCGTGATCTATGTGTGCAATAACTGAAAAGTTCCTGATATTCTTCATGGTTGAAGCCATTTTACCTTCAATTAAGAAGATAAGAACAAAAAATATATTATTAGTTTACTTTTAAAGAAGTAATAATTCTTGAACCGTTTCTGTATATATGAACTGCTACCTTATCATCTGAATTAAGCTCTTCAACAACAAATTCAAAATCGTCAGTGTCATATATTTCGTATTTCTTAGATTTACTTTGAATCATAGAAATAATATCACCTCGTAAGATTTTTCCAGAAGCTGGTGATCCAAGATTGACTCTAGTAACCATAACTCCATCTGGTGCATTTGCCATAGCAGGATTATCCCTATCAATTTCAGCAACTTTTAGCCCAAGAGGATCATCGGAAGTTGTCGCTTTAGCAGGTATAAATCTATCGTTTGATGAGGGTAATTCTCCAAGAGTAAAGTTTAGAATTTTAGTCTTTCCGTCCCTGATTACCTTACCTTTAGCATTAGATCCAGGTTTTATTTGGCCAACTACATGAGGGAGGTCTGAGCTGAATTTAATTTCCTTTTTGTTAAATTCAATTATTACATCTCCTGGTTGCAATCCCGCATTATCCGCTGATTCACCATCCTCAACATCATTTATTAAAGCTCCATATGGTTTTGACATGCCTAGGGCCTCAGCGAGATCACTGTCCACTTCACTCATTCTAACTCCAAGATAGCCTCTTTTAACTTCTCCATTTGTAATAATTTGATCGGCAACATCAAGAGCAACGTTAATAGGTATTGAGAATGCTAGACCTTGATAGCCTCCACTTCTTGAATATATTTGTGAGTTTATGCCAACTACACCCCCCTCAAGATTAAAAAGAGGGCCCCCAGAGTTACCAGGATTAATTGCTACATCAGTTTGTAAAAAAGGGACATAATTGCCAATATTATTATTCTGTATGCTTCTACCTTTAGCACTTACTATTCCCGCAGTTACTGAAAAATCAAAACTAAAAGGTGAACCAATTGCAACAACCCAGTCACCAACTTCCAATTCATCGCTATTGCCAATATTTACTGCAGGCAAGTCTTGGCCTTCAACTTCAAGAACTGCTAGATCTGATAATGGATCTATCCCGATAACATTTGCAACAAACTCTCTTCTATCTGACAAAGATACAACCACTTCAGTTGCATCTTCAACTACATGATAATTAGTAAGAATATAATTATCTTCAAAGATAAACCCAGAACCATAAGACAAAGCCTCTCTTTTTTGCTGAGGTGACTCTCTAAATTCTCTTGGAATACCAAATCTTTCTAAAAATTCATCTGGAATGCCATACCCATAGGAGCCTCTAGATGCCACTTCCCTTTTTGAAGTAATATTTACAACCGATGGCGATGCTTCTTTAACAAGATCAGAAATATTCTCAGGCAGCTTCCCGAATGCGTTATTTGCAATTAAAAGTGTTGATATAATTAATATTGATAAGCTTTTTTTCATAATTTTTATTTAATTGTTTTTGCAATCATAACTGCTGATTTAAGACTAATGTTTCCATAAAGCGTAAGCAGTCTACCATTTGAAAGCGGTATTAAAAAAATATTTTTATCATTATGCTTCCAGTATCTGATCTTATTAATACCTATTTCTTTTTTTTCAATATGTAGAACAAAATTTTCTTGCCCATTTGAATAAAACCTTTTTCTATTATCTTCCAGGCTGTAACCAACATTCTTTAAATCTGGATATGACGAATTAACATTTAAACGAGAAGAATCACTAATAAAATTAATAACATGATTTACTAATAGATCTTCATTAGAATCATTTTTAAATTCTTGAAAAGAGCTATCGATTGCATTATTTATAAGTGATTTAGAGTTTTTATCAACGCCCATTCTAGAGACTTGTGGGTCATTGATTATAAATATGGTTAATAAGACAGAAGCTGCTGCGGTTAGGCCATGAGAAATCCAGTTATTATTAAAGTATTGAGTTTTTGTTTTTGAATTAATGCTTTCAATGTTGTTAGTTTCTCTATTAATGGCGGCACTTAAAACACCATATCTATAAAACTTATCTTTTAAATATTTATCTGAATCAACTTTATTGAGTAGCTCATCTGTTTCTTCTGGATTAAGCTCACCATCATAGAAAGCAGATATATACTCATCTATATTATTTTTATCCATCTAAAAACTCCTTTGATAAATATTCCAATACTGATTCTCTTGCTCTAAAAATTCTTGACCTTACTGTGCCAACTGGTGTGTTAGTTATTTCAGCGATCTCTTCATATGATTTACCTTCTGATTCCCTTAAAACAAAGGAAGTCCTTAAAGACTCTGGTAACTCTTTAATATATGAATTAATCTTTTGCATTGAATCATCATGAAGAATATCTGATTCAAGTGATGATTGACTGCTAATTTCAAAATATGTGTCATCAAGCGAGTCACTTTTCCTACTTTTTTTATATCCAGAGCTTGAAACAAAATTTTTGGCAAGGTTAATTGCGATTCTATAAACCCATGTATAAAAAGAACTATCACCTCTAAAGCTTTCTAATGCAGTCCATGATTTAATGAATGCTTGTTGTGTTAAGTCCTCAGCATCTTCATATGATTTAGTAAAAGCATAAAGCGCAGAATGAACTCTTGGATAATACTTTGTCATAACTATTTCAAATGCTTTCTTGTCTCCATTTTTGGCTTTTTGTATGAGAATGAAATCTTCATTAGGTGATTTATTTTTCATTTTCCTTAAGCGCTCTAGTTAATATGACAGTAAGTCATGAATAAAGTTTCATAATTTATTGAATTTTTTTAAATAATTTTGAATAAATCTCTCATGATCTAAATTGTTTAATGATTCATTCTTAAAAATATGATCATATAGCTTTTGATCATCGTAATTTAGAATCTCATCAAGCATAAGAAGTTCATCTTTTCCAAGATTTGGAAGAGAATCCATGCTAAAGCTTCTAAACAAAAGATCTAGCTCACGCATACCTCTTCTGCATCGCCAAATTATTTTATTTATTTCTTTGCTCATTCGATAAGATATAATTTATTAAATATTTTATTATTTTTAAGTGAAAATAGATATTCATAAAATTTTTGAAGAATCAGAGATTTATCTCTCCGATATGACTTGTATTGATATTGTTGGTGACAATGATAACGCAAAACAATTTTTAGATGGTCAAGTTACTTCTGATATAACATTGCTTTCAGACAACAATAAGGTGCAGCTCTCAAGTATCTGCAATCAAAAAGGTTATGTTGTATGTGATTTTTTTTTAATATGGGAAGAAGGTTTTAAAATTGTATTGGATAAAAATAAATATCCAAAATTAATTTCTGAACTTGAGATATTTGCAAGATTTTCAAAAGTTAAATTGGTTGAGTCTCAGGTTAATATTATTGGTGAAGTGTCTGATAAAAAAAATGAATGGACTTTCTTAAAAAACAAATTTGGCAATCTTGGAATTAAGCTATCTGATAATCTTGATTTAAATTTACCCCAGATCACATCTGAAAGATGGCAAGTTTTAAATCTGTTATCAAATAATCTTTTATTAACTGAAAATTATCTTGGTAAATATAGGCCTGATGAAATTATGTATGATGATATGCGTGTTTCATTCACTAAAGGATGTTTTAGAGGACAGGAAATTATTGCGAGAATTAAGTACAGAGGTAAGAAAAAATACTCTATTAATAAAATAGCAAGTAATACAAAAGAAGGCTTAAACTCAGAAAACCATAGTCTGCTTTGTGATCCTTTAGAATTTGATAATTATTATTATGGCCTTGCAAGATTTGATTCAGATAAAACCACTAATGAATCGGATTTAATTATTTTATAATAGACTCCAGTCAATCTCTTCAATCTTATGAGTTTTTAAATATTTATTTATTTGACTAAAAGGTTTTGAACCAAAAAAAGAAACATGAGCAGATAATGGGGAAGGATGAGAGGATTTGATAATTAAGCTTTTATTATTTATATATTTTTCATAGCTTTGAGCATAATTACCCCATAAAACATAAACTACTTTTTCATATTTATTAAGGGATTTTAATACCGCAACAAGCAACTGATCCCAGCCTAAATTTTTATGTGAATTTGGAGCCCCAGATACAACAGATAAAGATGAGTTCAGAAGCAGAATACCCTGCTTTGCCCAATTTTCTAGATTGCCATGATTTATCTTCACGTCTGGTATATCAATATTTAATTCTTTAAAAATATTTTTTAGAGAGGGAGGTAGATTTTTTGATTGGGAGCTAAAAGCAAGTCCATTAGCATGCTTGGGAGTATGATATGGATCTTGACCAATTATCACAACCTTAGTATTTTTATGATCACATAACTGGAAAGCTTTATACATTAAGTTATGTTCTGGAAATATTATTTCGCCATTTTGCCTTAATTTTTTTATGTATAAATCTAGTTCTTCAATAACTTTTATATTGATAAATTGTTCTAAATTTTTTTTCCAATTTGTGGGAAGCATATTTGTAAAAAATTTCCTTTTTTTTATCCACAGAAACTGTGGATAAGTTTATGGATAACTTTGATTATAACCAATAAAACCTTGATTCTTAAAGGAATTTTTTAGATTGTACAAAAATTATACAATTTATATAAAAATTACCGCATATCAATAATTTAAGTAAAAATAAACTTTTGAATGAATAAAAGAATAGCACAATACATGATCGCCCATTATCATTAATATTTTCTGTTGACAAGTCTTTTTTGATTTAAATTTAATACACAATACATATTGTGTATATTTAGCTATAAATAAACTATATATAGTTGTAATCTAAGTACAGTTTCTGACACTTAATACGTGATCGATAGTGCTTAGTTTTTTAATTAGATCATCGCTAGGATCTTGATCTATGTCTATAAGATTTATTGCTATATCGTCCCTACTCTTATTTGTCATGTCAGCTATATTAATATTTTCTTTTGCTAAAGCGTCAGCTATTTTACCAATCATACCTGGTTCATTTTTGTTAATTATAACAAGCCTATTTTTAGTTGAGCGTCCTAGTTTTATTGATGGAAAGTTAACAGAATTTGTAATAACTCCATTTTTTAAAAAGTCTACAACTTGTGTTGACGCCATTACTGCACAATTAATCTCAGCTTCTTTTGTGCTAGCTCCTAGGTGCGGTAATAAAATAACGTCGCCTTTTTGGTTAGCTCTGTTTATTAGATTAGGAGTTGGAAAATCAGTAACAAAGGAGGAAACTTTACCCTCCTCTAAGGCTTCAATCACATCATCTGAATTTACAATTCCGCCGCGAGATAAATTTATAATCTTGGCGCCAGTTTTTATAGTTTTAAGCGAATTTTTTGAAATTAAATTCTTTGTAGCCTCAACAAGTGGAACATGCAAGGTTATATAGTCTGAGTTTGCTAATACATAATCAAGAGAATCAGCTTTTTCAACATCTTTTGGCAATCTCCAGGCTGCATCTATAGATATATGAGGATCAAAGCCGATTATCTTCATGCCTAGGACTTCTGCGGCTTGTGCGACTAAAGACCCGATAGCTCCAAGCCCAACGATACCTAAGGTTTTTCCTTTAAGTTCAGATCCTTTAAAAGATTTTTTTTGACTTTCTACTGCCTTATTTAATTCTTTGTCATCTAAATCATTTAGAGTTGTGGCATAAGCATTTCCCTGCACAATCCCCCTAGATGATAAGAGAAGACCACAAATTACTAACTCTTTAACAGCATTTGCATTAGCCCCAGGTGTATTAAAAACAACAATACCTTTGTCAGTTGCATCTTTGGTAGGTATATTATTTGTTCCAGCGCCAGCTCTACCAATGCATTTTAGCGAATCATTAAAATCTTCTTTTGTTAATACTTGGCTTCTCAATAGCAAAGCATCAGGATCGACTTCATTGTTTGATAATTGATTACTTTCAAGAACCGCAAGACCGTCCTCAGCTATATTATTATAAATTTTGTATGTGTACATGCTGTTTTATTAATTAAATATGTAGCATTATATATAAATATAATTTTGTGAATACTTTAGATGCTAAAAATATCAGATTTATCATATAAGATTAATGAAAAAATACTTTTAAATAATATTTCGTTAGTTGCCGAAAAAACTGACATTATTTTAATTAATGGTGAAAGTGGGATAGGTAAATCTACTTTACTTAATCTGATTGCTGGACATTTAACTCCTTTTTCAGGATGTATTTATTTTGATAATGAAGAGATATCCTCAAATAAAAAAATATTAGCGCCTGAGAAAAGAAACTTTGGGATGGTTTTTCAAGACTTTGCACTTTTTCCTCACATCGATGCTTTGTCTAATATTGCTTTTGGTGTGAGTCATTCAGAGAATGAGCTTATTGATTTGCTTATTAGTGAGCTTCAATTAGCTCAACATTTAAAGAAATTTCCATTTGAGTTATCAGGCGGTCAAAAACAAAGAGTTGCTATTGCAAGAGCTATCGCCATGAAGCCAAGCGTATTGTTGATGGATGAACCTTTTTCAAATCTAGATAACAAGTTAAAAAGCATCACCCAAAACTTAATTAATTTGATATCAAATAGGTTAGAAGTTCCCATCATAATAGTTAGTCATGATATTAAATCACTTGAAGAACTAAATGCCACTAAAAGTATTACTGTGTGCTAAATATCACAAAGACTTTTGAATATAAGATTTCCAATCTTGAAAGTCTTTGTTTAATGCGGCCACCTTTCCACTTTCGGGCTGAAAGCTTTTATCAATGTTAGTTTTTAATGAATCAAGACTTGACCCACTTCCTAACTGGGCAATCACAGCTGCACCCAAAGCAGTTGATTCTATATTTTTTGGGAGTGAAATATCTTTTTCTAAAACATTACTAAGCAACTGACAAAAGGTTTTATTGTTTACCATGCCTCCATCTACAAAAAGATTTTCCACGCTTATGTTCTCGTCTTGTAGTAATTCCAAAATTTCTCTTGTTTGAAAGCATATTGCTTTAAACGCTGCATTTATTAAATCTTTTTTTGAATTATCTTGTGTTATACCATCAAAGCCAGCTCTTACATCAGAATTCCAATGTGGAGCACCTAAGCCATTAAAGGCAGGTAAAAACTTTACTCCATTTGAATTACCATCTGACGATAAAAAGTCTTCACTATCGCTTGAATTTTTGAAGAAATTTAAGCCATCTCTAAGCCACTGAACTATTGTTCCACATGAATAAATACTTCCCTCTAGAGCATAGTTCACATCTTGATCTTTGAGTTGGTAGCCTATAGTTGTTAACAGGCCATCTGAACTTTCTATTTTTTCTTGTTTTGTATTAACCATTATAAAACAGCCTGTTCCATAGGTTGATTTCATATCTCCTCTATTAAAACATTGTTGGCCAACCAAAGCGCCCTGTTGATCTCCGATCATTCCATTGATAGGTATTTTTTTGTTGCCGTGACTTAGATTGCCGAAATATTCATTACAAGCCTTGACTGTTGGCATCATTGATAAAGGGATGTCAAAAAGCTCTAGGAGCTCTTCATCCCAAGACAAATTCTCAATATTAAATAACATTGTTCTTGATGCGTTTGTAACATCAGTGAAATGATTTGATTCTTCTGAGAGATTATAAAGAAGAAATGAATCAACAGTCCCAAACAGTAAATTTCCTTTTTTGGCTTCCTTTCTAGCCCCTTCAACATTATCTAGTATCCATTTAATTTTCGTCGCAGAAAAATAAGGATCTAAAACTAGGCCTGTTTTCTTATTGATAATTTCTTCAAAACCTTTTTCTTTTAATTCATCACAATATTTTTTTGTTCTTCTATCTTGCCAAATGATTGCTGGATATATGGGTTCGCCTGATTTCTTATTCCATACAATTGTGGTTTCTCTCTGATTTGTTATCCCACAAGCAATTGGGATAGATGAATTCTGATCTTCGAGAACGCTTGTTGTAGTTCTGATTACTGTATTCAATATTTCCTGTGGATCAACCTCGACCCATCCATCTTGTGGATAACTTAATTTATATTCAACCTGAGATTGTGATAAAGGAGTGAAGTTTTGATCAAAAATAATAGCTCTCGAGCTTGTTGTTCCTTGATCTATAGCAATATATTTTTTCATGAAAACTCCCCCATCTAAAAATTAATTATCCACAATTTATACACTAATTACCAACAAGAAAAAAAGGATTTATACACTATATAGTAAAAAAATTAAAAATAGTCACAATATATAGTGTTTTTTACTTGATTCTTATAGTTTAATATGTGTAATATTAGCGAAGGGAAAAAAAATTAAGTGTAACTGCAGACACACCTAAGTTCTTCTCCAAGTTTTAGAAAAAAAGAACTCTTGTTGAGTAGAACTTTTGCGGTTACATAAATTAGGAAAACAAAAAAAATGGAAACAACACAACAACAAACAACAAATCCAGAAATAACACCAGATATAAAAAAGGAGCTAGAAGTAACAGCGCCAGGAAAACTTAGAGTTATTAAAAGAAATGGGAAAGTTGTTGAGTTTGAAGCAGATAAAATAAAAGTCGCTATTACAAAAGCTTTCCTGGCCAATGAATCAGGCAATGCCGCAGCAAGTGAAAGAATACATAAAAAGGTAAATACAGTAACTGATGCTGTTATTAATGTATTTGAGAGAAGAATGCCGTCTGGTGGGACATTGCATATAGAAGAAATACAAGACCAAGTAGAGCTTCAGCTTATGAGAGCTGAAGAACTAAAAGTAGCAAAGAGCTATATTTTATACAGAGCTAGCAGAACTCAGGAAAGAGTTAAGCAAACACCAGAAATGGATATTCCTGATGTTCCTGAAATTAACATAACAAAAAAAGACGGTAGTAAAGTACCTCTTGATATAAATAGATTAGCATCGTTGATTGAAGACTCCTGCGATCAGCTTGAAGATGTGTCAGCAAAAGAAGTTTTAGAAGAGGCGCTGAGAAATTTATATGATGGTGTGTCCATATCTGATATGCGTTCAAGCTTAATCATGTCTGCAAGAACAAAAGTAGAAAAAGAGCCAAACTATTCATTCGTGACAGCCAGAATACTTATGGATCAAATAAGAAGCGAGGCATTAAATTTTCTTGGTGTTGCTGAAGAGTCCAGCTATAACGAAATGGAAAAATATTATCCTCAGGCGCTCGTAGCATATATCGATAAAGGTATAGAATTAGATATTCTTGACCCCGAGCTTAAAACATTCGATCTAGCTAAACTTGGGGCCGCAATTGACCATACAAGGGACAATCAATTCACATATTTAGGACTTCAAACTCTATACGATAGATATTTTATCCACTCGAATAATATTAGATATGAACTCCCACAAGTATTTTTCATGAGAGTCTCTATGGGACTTGCAATAGAAGAAGAGAACAGAGAAGAAAGAGCAATTGAATTCTATAACTTATTATCTTCTTTTGATTATATGAGCTCAACACCTACCCTATTTAATTCAGGGACAAAAAGACCTCAATTATCATCATGTTACTTAACTACCGTACCTGATGATCTAGATGGTATTTTTGAAGCAATTAAAGATGATGCAAATCTTTCTAAATGGGCTGGAGGCCTTGGAAATGACTGGACCCCAGTAAGAGCAATGAATTCTTATATAAAAGGAACAAACGGCAAAAGCCAGGGTGTTGTACCCTTTTTAAAAGTTGCAAATGACACAGCGGTTGCAGTAAACCAGGGCGGTAAAAGAAAAGGAGCGATGTGTGCATACCTTGAAACATGGCATCTCGACATAGAAGAGTTCCTAGAGTTAAGAAAAAATACTGGAGATGACAGAAGAAGAACTCATGATATGAATACTGCTAATTGGGTTCCTGACTTGTTTATGAAAAGGGTTGAACAAGATAGTCATTGGACCTTGTTTTCACCAAATGAAACGCCTGAACTTCATGATCTAACTGGAAAAGCTTTTGAAGAGAAATATGAGGAATATGAGCAAAAAGCAGAAAAAGGAGAAATGGATCAATTCAAAAAAATACCTGCAAAAGAAATTTGGAGAAAAATGCTCACTATGTTATTCGAGACAGGTCATCCATGGATAACATTCAAGGACTCATGTAATTTAAGATCACCTCAGCAACATGTGGGAGTAGTTCACTCATCAAACCTTTGTACAGAAATAACCTTAAATACTAGCGCTGGAAAAGAAATAGCCGTTTGTAATCTTGGTTCTGTAAATCTTGCACAACATATGAAAGATGGAAAGCTTGATGAAGACAAGGTAAAACAGACAGTATCAACAGCAATAAGAATGTTAGATAATGTTATAAACATAAACTACTACTCTGTAGATACTGCAAAAGACTCAAATTTAAAACACAGACCAATTGGCCTTGGCCTAATGGGATTTCAGGATGCTTTGTATATGCAAGACATTCCATACTGCAGTGAAGACGCAGTTACTTTTGCTGACAGAAGTATGGAGTTAATAAGCTATTATGCTATTCATGCTTCAACAGAGCTTGCGAAAGAAAGAGGTGCATATGAATCATATGAAGGCTCGCTTTGGAGCCAAGGCATTCTTCCAAAAGACTCAATAAAAATACTAAGAGAAAATAGAGGATCTGAATTTATACAAGTAAATGAAGATGAAACTTTAGACTGGGAAACTCTTAGAAAGAAAGTTTTAAAAGATGGTATGAGGAATTCAAATGTTATGGCTATAGCTCCAACAGCAACCATTTCAAATATTACTGGAGTTACACAATCCATAGAGCCTACATATCAAAACTTATATGTTAAATCTAATTTATCTGGTGAATTTACAATAGTTAATCCTCACCTAGTAAGAAAACTCAAAGAACTTAATCTTTGGGATGACGTTATGATTAATGACTTAAAATATTTTGAAGGAAGCTTAAGCACAATATCAAGAATACCTGATGAAATTAAAAAGCTTTTCTCAACAGCATTTGAAGTTGAGCCAAAATATATTGTTGAATCAGCTAGCAGACGTCAAAAATGGATTGATCAAGCTCAATCGTTAAATTTATATATTAATAATGCAGATGGTAAAAAGCTTGATATAACTTATAGAATGGCCTGGTATTCGGGTCTAAAAACCACTTACTACCTTAGATCGCTTGCTGCAACAACAACAGAAAAATCAACAGTTAATCAGGGTAATTTAAATGCGGTAAGTGCAAAAGTAGAAAGCAATGAAAATATGGAACTTGGTGCACCGGCACCTGTGCCAGAGGCATGCTCGCTTGACGATCCAGACTGTGAAGCATGTCAATAATTAGGAGAAAGTAAATGTTAAATTGGGATGAATATAATAACGAAGAAACCAAAACAGCAAACCAGCAAACACAACAAGCTGAAGCTGTTGAAGTTAAAAAAGAAGTTGAAATTAAATTAACTGAAGAACCAAAAACAGAAACAACTGAAGCCACTATCGGAGGTTCAAGATCTGAAAAAGCAAAAGCATCTTTAGATAGCCTAGATGTAGCAGCAGGCATAGAGGAATTAGAAGGTTTTTCAGGAAGAGTTCAAGTTGACCAAAAAGCAATGATAAATTGCAAAG
>VMBT01000794.1_pt1 | contig 18144 bp, 11 predicted proteins | sample 4404301 | NCBI WGS metagenome assembly VMBT01 (sample SAMN12238535, study PRJNA552566) | marine metagenome | isolation source: Coastal seawater | place: USA: coastal Georgia, Sapelo Island | collected 2008-08/2009-08
TTTAAATGACTCTGATCCGTTGATGATACGCAACAACGTAGATTTACCCTTACCATTTGCTCCGATCAGCGCGATCTTATCACCTCGCTCAATGATCCCGTTACCTCCATCAAGTATGAGATTTTCATCGAATGCTTTATGAATATCCTCCAACTCCATCACGACCTTCCCGCTGGGCCTGTTGATGTCAAAATGAAGCCTCATCGTTGGTCCATCCTCTTGCACTTCCTCTATCCGGTCCAGCTTCTCCAACATTTTCACCCTACTCTGAACCGCAGTTGCTTTCGAAGCTTTGGCACGGAACCGATTGATGAACTTCTCCTGATCCTTTATAAATTGCTGTTGGTTGTCGTATTGTCGTCGCTGCAGATCATCACGCTCCTGTTTGGCCTTGAGGAAGAAGTCATAGTTGCCTTCCCAAACGTAGAGGTTCTTGTTCATCAGCTCCACGATCTTGGTGACCATACGATTGAGAAACGTACGGTCGTGTGATACAACGATCACGGTACCGTTGTACGATTGCAGGTAGTTCTCTAACCATTCGATGGAAGGAAGGTCAAGGTGGTTTGTAGGCTCGTCGAGGATAAGCAGATCCGGTTGTTCCAAGAGCATACGGGCAAGTATTACACGCATCCTCCAACCTCCACTAAATTCCGAAAGGGGCCTGTCCAGATCCGGAGTGCTGAATCCAAGACCCTCAAGGATCTCCTCGGTCTTGCTCTTCATCTCATACCCACCCAGACGCTCGAAATCTTCCTGAAGATCACCGAGTCGCTTCAACGTGTCGTCATCAGGGTTCTCTCCCATCGTGGAGTAGATATGTGCCAATTCCTCTTCGATCTTCAGGCATTTGGCGAATGCCTGCATGGCCACATCCCTGATCGGACTGTCGGTCAGCGTTTCAGCCATTTCCTGATGCAGATATCCAAGGCGAAGTTCCTTGGACATGGAAATGCTCCCTTCCCTGAGCTCATACTCTCCGGTGATCAACCGAAGTAGTGTGGTTTTGCCACTCCCGTTCCGTCCGACGAGACCAATGCGTTCTCGAGGCTTGATATGCCAGTTGATGTCCTTGTACAGGTAGTTTCCGGCAAATTCAAATGAAACGTCGTTCAGGGCGATCATGGCGCAAAAATACTCACTCCATATTCGAATAAAAGCAGCTGGAGAATTTGAACTAATTTAGCCGTTGTGCTACGCTCATCAACTATCTCATCTCTGCGCATTTTCCCGGTAAAAGGGATGAGCGGTATAGACCTAGAATCGGCTGAACTGACTGCCGAAGGGCTAAAACACGACCGCAGATACATGCTCATAGATGAGCACGGCACATTTATCAGTCAGCGCAAATTCCCTCAACTCGCCCGCTTCATACTCAAATTCAGTGAAAATGGATTTAACGTGGAATTCGATGGAGAGCAGATCGAGATTGGATTTGATCAGATCTCTGACAACAAGATCGAGGTTCAGGTTTGGAAAGATCGATTCCTGGCAACACTAGCCATTGATACAGTAAATGATTGGTTCAGCGATCTGCTCGGAATGGCCGTGCGACTCGTTCACTTTGGTTCGGACTCTTACCGTGTACGAAATCGGAACGGGCATGTGTTCCGCACTGCATTTGCAGATGGGTATCCGGTACTTGTGTGCAATGAAAGTAGTCTGAACTCTCTTCAACAAACTATCGGTGATGACATAGCAATGGATCGGTTTCGTCCGAACATCGTGGTGACCGGGCTTGAGGCATTTGAAGAATTGAACGGAAACTTCGTAATCGTTAGAAATTCAACCAGCACAGTGATGAAAAAATGCGAGCGATGCGCAGTTCCAACAGTGGATCAACAGACGGGTATCAGAACGGGGAAAGAGCCTATAAAAACCCTGACTGAAATGTACAGCGGCACACCGGTATTCGGCATGAATGCTGCATTTGAGAAAGCAGTGACCATCAAAGTTGGTGATGAGATGGTCTGGGATCTTTCAGATCAATGACGTGAGTCGCGCTTTGCCGTTTGCTCTACGGTAGCCTTTACAAATCGAACGAACAGCGGATGTGGGTTAGCCACAGTACTCTTCAATTCCGGGTGGAATTGAACTCCGATGAAGAACGGATGATCCTCTATCTCAACGATCTCCACCAGTTCAGTCTCAGGGTTCACCCCAGTGAGCGCCATACCTCCCTTTTCGTATTGATCTGTGTAGGCATTGTTGAATTCAAAACGGTGACGATGTCTTTCCTGGATCTGTAATTTCCCATAGATCCTGTGAGCCAAAGAGCCCTTGTTGATCTTACAGGCATAAGCTCCAAGTCTCATGGTACCGCCCTTTTGAGTGATCTTTTTCTGCTCTTCCATCATGTCGATGACCGGATGTGTGGTTTTTGCATCCATTTCGGTACTGTGGGCACTCTTCAAACCCAGTACATTACGACCAAATTCCACCACAGCACACTGCATCCCCAGACAGATGCCGAAGAATGGGATCTTGTTCTCCCTCAGGTATTTTATGGCATCGATCTTTCCTTCAATTCCTCGATCTCCAAATCCCGGGGCTACGAGAACTCCGTCAAGATCCTGAAGCTTCAAATGAACGTTCTTCGCATTGATGGTCTCGCTCTGTATGCAATGCACATTGACTTTGCATTCATTCACTGCGCCAGCGTGATTAAACGCTTCATTTATGGATTTGTACGCGTCTGGCAACTCTACATATTTACCAACCAGTCCGATATTGACCTCGGTATTGGGGTGATCCAACCGGAACAGAAAATCCTTCCATTTTTCCAGTTTTGGCTCATTCTTGAGCGGCAATTTCATTTTGGCCAAAGCCACGCGATCCAGCTTTTCTCTCAGCATGACCAGAGGTACTTCGTAGATCGTATCTACATCCATACTCTCGATGACTGCATTCTGGTTCACGTTGCAGAACAAAGCGATCTTCTTGCGTAATTCAGTGTTGAGCTTGTGCTCAGTACGACAAACAAGTATATCGGGTTGAACTCCGAGTTCCTGCAAGGTTTTAACACTGTGTTGGGTCGGTTTTGTCTTCAACTCCCCTGCCGCTCGCAAATATGGAATTAATGTCAAATGGATCACTACCGTATGGTCTTGTCCAAGATCCCATCTCAACTGACGAACAGCTTCCACGTAAGGCAGTGATTCAATGTCTCCTACGGTTCCTCCAAGCTCAGTGATCACAATATCGTAATCGCCGGTCTCACCCAGCCGAGTCATCCTTCGCTTGATCTCGTCAGTGATATGCGGAATGACCTGTACAGTCTTGCCGAGATATTTCCCTTCGCGCTCGTTGTCAATGACGGTCTGGTAGATCCTACCGGTGGTTACGTTATTGGATTGGGAGGTCGGGATGTTCAGAAAACGCTCGTAATGTCCAAGATCGAGATCCGTTTCTGCACCATCATCAGTTACGTAACATTCTCCATGTTCATAAGGGTTCATCGTACCCGGATCGACATTGATGTACGGGTCGAACTTCTGAATGGTGACGGAATAACCGCGGGACTGAAGTAATTTGGCAAGTGAGGCGGAAATGATGCCTTTACCGAGTGAAGATGTCACTCCTCCCGTAACAAAGATGAACTTGGACTTTTTCATGCAAATGACCCGAATCGGGTGCTTTGTGTACGGGATTCAAATGTAGAGATAAGTCGTGGGAATGACGTACTTATGATGCAGTGCTTTTCAATACCTTTTCCACAACAGCCACATCTTCCGGTGTATCCACACCTAAGGGCTTGTTTTTGGTTCGGGCAACGCTCACCACGAAGTGGTTCTGCAACCAGCGCAACTGTTCCAATTTTTCAGCTTTTTCCAGCTCACTTTCCTTGAGCCACTTGATCGAAGCAAGAGCTTCTGCGCTGAATCCGTACAATCCGATATGCCGGTAATACGTATTGTTCTCCAGCCATTTGGATTCATCCATGTCTCGCTGGTATGGAATTGGACTGCGACTGAAATACAAGGCATCTGCCACTCCATCTTCGAAGTCCGTGACCACTGCCTTTACGACATTATGGTCAAATAGTTCCTCGGAGGATTTGATCTCCGAGATCAGCGTGGCGATGTCCGTCTCTTCTTCGTCGAACATGTCAACAATTCGGTTGATGTCCTTTGGATCTATCAGAGGCTCATCCCCTTGAACGTTGATGATCACGTCATATTCATCGTTCTCATCGATGATCTGTTCACATGCTTCGATCACTCGCTCTGTTCCATTCGTGAGTTTGGCAGATGTCATCAACGCATTTCCTCCGAAATCTGTCACATGGTCGAAGATCCGTTGATCGTCGGTTGCAACGATGATATCATCGGCTTTGCTTCGCTCACACTGTCTGTAAACTCTTTCGATCAAACTTACACCGGCAATTTTGTGTAATGGTTTTCCGGGAAAGCGCGTACTCTCGTAGCGACTAGGAATGACGATAAGGCTGTTCATGAATGCAGAATTAGATCTCGCGATTCATATCCCATTGCTCAAGATAATCGGCCACGCGACGAACGAACATACCACCCAGTGCACCATCCACTACGCGGTGGTCGTATGAGTGTGAGAGGTACATCATGTGTCGGATTCCGATCATATCGCCGTGCTCGGTCTCGATGACCGCCGGTTTCTTTCGAATGGCTCCTGCCGCCATGATGGCAACCTGAGGCTGGTTGATGATAGGAGTTCCCATCACATTTCCGAACGTTCCAACATTGGTCAACGTATAAGTGCCACCCTGGATCTCATCCGGTTTGAGGGCATTATTCCGCGCGCGATTCGCCAAGTCATTCACAGCACGTGCCAACCCGACCAGATTCATGGTATCAGCGTTCTTGATCACCGGAACGATCAAATTACCGCTCGGCAGAGCTGCTGCCATTCCTACGTTGATGTCTCGTCGACGAAAGATGTTATCGCCATCAACGCTGATATTGATCATCGGGAAATCTTTGATAGCACGAGTGATGGCTTCCACGAAGAGCGGAGTGAATGTGAGTTTCTCACCTTCTCGCTCCTGAAAGATGTTCTTGTACTTGTTTCGCCAGTTCACCAGATTGGTCACGTCTGCTTCCACGAATGAAGTCACGTGAGGAGATGTTTGCTTACTCATCACCATGTGATCGGCGATCAGCTTTCTCATGCGATCCATTTCGATCACTTCGTCCCCTTTATTCATGCTCACAGCCGGAGCCGTCTTAGGTGCCGGAGCTGCTGGAGCGGGTGTGCTCGCAGGTGCACTTGTCTCAGCAGGTGTAGGCTGAGGAGCGGCAGTTCGATCCTTGACGTAAGCGAGGATATCCTTTTTCGTTACGCGACCATTCTTTCCACTTCCGGTCACAGCTTCCAATTCACCCATGGGAACACCTTCGGTGCGTGCAATATTCAGAACCAGCGGAGAATAGAATCGCTCGCCATTGGCGTTGCTCACAACAGGTGTTGCGGTTTGGACAGCATTCTGAACCGTTTCGAACACTTGTTCAACCGGAGTAGGTTCGGCTTTTGGTGTAGCCTTTTCCACTACAGGAGCCGGTGCAGGTGCATCACCACTTCCGTTATCGATCATGGCTACAGCGGCTCCAACTTTTACCACATCTCCTTCTCCGAAGAGTTGCTGGGTCAACAACCCGGCTTCAGGTGATGGGACTTCGGAGTCAACCTTATCCGTGGCGATCTCAAGTACCGGTTCATCCACTTCAACAGTGTCCCCTACATTCTTGAGCCACCTGATGATTGTAGCTTCTTCGATGCTTTCACCCATTTTGGGCATGATCAATTCGTACGCCATATTCTATGAACTAAGAAGTATTGATTGCCGCTGATTTCGGCGGTGCAAAGATGTAATTTTTCAAGGGTTTATCAAAGCCTGAAAACCCTTTCGTTCCGTCTACTGAACTGCCTTATTGGCGCAGTAGGAACTCGCAAATGCTTCCGGCTTCGCTCGGAACGTGTACCCCATACCCAGGATGTATCCCATAGCCTCTTTAAGTGCGGTATTGGATTTGAATTGTGGGTCTGTGTTGATGTCGGCATGCACTTCCATCTCCACGTCATACTTATCAAAGATCGGGCAGAGTTCGTAGGCCACTTCGATGGAATCAGCAACCTCCTTGATCATTCTTTCACGAATAGAGTATTCCTTGTACGTGCAATACTTATTCAGGTAGATGAATCCACCCCTGCCCTCTCTGAGAAATACGACTGCCGTCGCAAATTCGGTTCGGTCACCTTTGACTTGAGAATCCGTCCCAATACACACCTTCAACCTGTGAAGTTTCAATTCTTCGATCACAGTACGTTCCACCTCATCTTTCAATGAGTTCTCAAGAGGTTCACCGGTAAGTTTTCTCCAACGTTTCATGGCATTTCGGATTCATATTCAGAAAGACTGATATAGCCTCTCATTCCCTTCAAATTTTAACATTTCAATTTGAGCTATTATGTCCAAGTTCTTAACAAAATGTTAAAAAGATCACCTGTCAGGGGCTTTTTTTGCAGTGCGATGAGAAATATGACTTATTGGATACTCAGGGGTTTCCTGACAGTGACAGGATTCCTTCCGTTAAAGGTCATGTATGCCATATCATCAGCGGCATCATGGCTACTGAAGAACGTCTTTAAATATCGTTTGGAGGTCATTCGCGATAACTTGAAAAGTTGCTTCCCGGATGCCACCGAAACGGATATCAGACTTTGGACCAAGCAGTACTACTTGCATATCACCGACCTCCTGGTCGAAGCCTGGAAGGAATTCAGTATTCGACGGGAGTTCTTCCGAAGACACGTGGATCTCGAGAATATCGAAGTGCTTCAGGACCTTCTCCAACGAGGCAAGAGCACTATGCTTGTCATGGGACATGCCAACAGTTGGGAATGGGCCATGCAGCGGATATACCTAGAACTCGATGTTCCCTATTATGTGCTGTATCGACCGGCAAAGAATAAGCTGTCCGACAGACTGATGTATCACTTCAGGGCCCGATTCGGGATAGCCGTAACACCTATGAATGCTGTGATGAGGTTTCTGCTTGAAAATCGCCAGAATACGATCGCGGGGTGCTTGATCGCTGACCAGAATCCTCCGAAAAAGGACGCGATCTGGTCCTCATTTTTAGGACGTGAAACACCTTTCTTTAGCGGTTTTCAAAAGCTTTCAAAGCGTTTCGACCACGCAGTATTATTCGTCAAAGTGACCAAGGTCAGACGCGGTAAGTATTCGGTTCGCTTAGAACCCATCACCGAAGATCCCACGAATGTCTCCGAACAAGAGATGACCGATATATTTGCCCGAAAATTGGGCGACCAGATCACCGAACAGGTCCCTACCTGGCTTTGGAGTCATAGAAGGTGGAAATACACAAAGGAAGAATGAAATACGAGCAGATCATTGCAATTTTCTCAGAACTGGGTTCACGAATGAGAGCTCTTGCAAACTCTGATGATCCGGTGTTGGGAAATGCCTACCTGCACAATAATTGGTTCACCACAGACAATGTGAAGCTCAATCTCATCAATTGGGCGAATGCGCTAGCTGAAAATGAAGTGATCGCCTGGCTGGATACTTATGATGTCAAAGAAAGAGACTGGAAGAAGGTTTTAGGTATCGTCATGGCGGGAAATATCCCACTCGTGGGTTTCCATGACCTGCTTTGTGGTCTGGCTGCCGGTTATCGATGTAAGATCAAACTCAGCAGTAGTGACGAGATATTGATGGGCTGGGTGATCAAGGAGATAGGATCCATCTCCTCAGAGCTCGGTGACAAGATCGAAGCCGCTGAACGCATAGAAAAGGTGGATCGAGTGATCGCTACCGGTAGCAACAACACTTCAAGGTATTTCGAGTATTACTTCAGGGATATTCCGCATGTGATCCGTAAGAACAGGACGTCAATAGCCATTCTCAATGGGAATGAGAGCGAAGAGGACTTGAAAGGACTTGGTAACGATATTTTCAGCTTCTTCGGTTTGGGTTGCCGTAACGTTTCCAAGATCTACGTTCCTGTCGGGTATGACTTTGAACCATTATTCAATGTCTTCAGGGAGCACGAAGACATCATCAATCACAACAAATACGCGAACAACTACACCTATCACAAGAGCATTTTCCTGATGAACATAACCCCTCATCTGGATACGGGTTTTTTGTTGATGAAGGAAGATGAGAAACTGCATGCACCCCTGAGTTCTTGCTTCTATCAACATTATGAGAACATCGAAGATCTTGTGGAAAAGCTAAAGTCTGTGGAAAACGACATTCAATGCGTAGCATCTAATGAAAGTATAGAGGGCGTTGTAGCACTCGGATCCACACAAAAAAATTCGTTGAAAACCTATGCCGACAACAGCGATGTCATGGCATTCTTAACTTCGTAATTAACATTTAATCCACACTTTTAAGGGCCTATTGTGTAAAGAATAGACGATTGTTCTTTGCCTAGTGGCCGAGTGTTCTAATTTTGAATATTGTATGGAACCTGCTTCAGATTCGTTGGTCTCGACCAACTTGTACTTCAAGGATCAGATCAACTTCGCCAGAGGTAAAGTCAGAGATGTCTATAACATCAACGATGAGCTGTTGGTCATGGTAGCTACCGATCGAATTTCTGCGTTCGACCATGTGTTGCCACTTCCGATCCCTTATAAAGGTCAAGTCCTCAATCAAATTGCATCTAAATTTTTAGATGATACCGCCGATCTGGTGCCTAACTGGAAGATCGCTGAACCCGATCCACACGTAACAGTCGGTATCAAGTGTGATCCAATTCCGGTGGAAATGGTCGTTCGGGGATACCTCGCCGGACATGCCTGGAGAATATATCGCGACGGAGCACGAGAGATCTGTGGAGTCCAACTTCCCGATGGCCTTCGCGAGAATGATAAGTTGCCAAATCCGATAATCACTCCGACAACCAAAGCTCATGAAGGGCATGATGAAGATATCAGCCTAGATGAGATCTACAAGCAGAAGATCCTCAAGAAGAAGCAATTAGAGTGCCTGGAAGACTACGCACTCAAACTTTTTGACCACGGAAGCCGTAAGGCCGACAGCAGAGGCCTGATCCTGGTGGATACCAAGTATGAATTCGGTTTCCACGACGACAAGATCCTACTGATCGACGAGATCCACACACCTGATAGCAGTCGCTACTTCTATGCCGACACCTATGAGGAGATCCAAAACAAGGATCAACAGCAACGTCAGCTATCCAAGGAATTTGTTCGCAAATGGCTCATGGAAAATGGCTTTCAGGGAAGAGAAGGTGAACTGATACCGGATATGACTCCTGAATTTGTTCGATCAGTCAGCGATCGATACATTGAGCTTTACGAGCATATTACCGGCGACACCTTTGAGAAACGTGACTACAACGACATTTCCAACACTATCGAAAAGTCAGTAAACGCGTTTATCAGTGAACATCTTGGTTGAAGACTCTTCCCATATTTTCATATATTAGGTCGATCAACCAAAACACATTGTTCAATAACTTGAAACAATCCATGAAAAAAGTATACGCACTCCTTATTGGCGCTTTGCTGTGTAGCTCAATGTACATAGCTGAAGCACAGACAGTTACAACATTTGCCGGGAAAGAAAACACAAGTGCCCCCTGGCTGAATTTCAACAACACGACCACCAATCTGGCCGATGCCTATTTCTATGAGCCTTCAGGAATTGCCTGGGACAAGAATGGTGTCATGTACATCTCCGAGCGCAATAAAGTTCGCATCGTCCAGAATGGTAAACTGTATAACCGAAGCGGTAACCTAGGTGACGGGTCAAAATCGCATGGCTACCTGAATGGTACGGGTAATGCAGGTGAATACCATCGCCCGATTGGCATGGTGGATAACGGCAATGGCGAAATGCTAATAGTCGATTGTGAGAACCATGCTATTCGTAAACTCAGTGAGTTCAAAACTGTTGGGAACGGACAAATTCTATCCACAGTCGCCGGAGATCCTCCCAAAGGGGTACAAAGCGGTTCCGGAACACCGGGATATAAAGATGGCAATGGAAGTGCCGCTCGATTCGACTCTCCAAAGGGCATGTGCTCCGACAACAGCGGAAACTTGTACATCTGTGATGATCTCAACTTTGTGATCAGAAAGATGACCACAAGTGGTAACGTGACTACTCTTTCCGGACAAGGCGGAACGGAAGGAACAACTGATGCCAATAATGGTGCGGCAAGTAGATTTGGTGGTCCTTGGGGAGTGGCTGTATACGATGCCAATCACATCGTGATCACTGACAATTGGAATAGCTCTATCCGTAAAGTGAACACCTCCACAGGTGCTACTAGTACCTTATGTGGTAAGTTCGGCGAGAACTGGTACAAAGACGGCTCTCTCAACGAAGCACGTTTCAAAAGTCCAAGAGGAATTGCAGTTGTTGACGGCCTCATTTACGTGGCCGACGAAAGTGTGATCCGCGTGATCGACGTGAATGCGGGAACGGTAAGCACATTTGCCGGAAGCACAACCGCTGCAGGAAATGTAGATGGAGTTGGAGGAAATGCTCGTTTCGGCCGACTCGCGGCTTTAGCTTTTGATGGTAACAACACGTTGTATGCATCGGACATCTTTTATAACGTGATCCGTAAGATAACGATCGACAACCTCAGCCCTGTTGCAGATATCTCGGCTACCAAGCGTTCACTGCAGGTTAATGAAGAAACTACTTTGACTGACATATCAGGAGGTAAACCAGCTACTCAGCGTGCGTGGACCATTAAAGATGTAGCAGGTAGTGCCAGCAATGTCACCCTCGTAAGTGGAGATATGAATTCATCCAAAGAGATCACTGTGAAATTTGCAGCGACTGGATTCTATACAGTAACCTTGAATGTGACCAACGAGTTTGGAAACGATGAGGTAGTCAAGAAAGACTTCATCAACGTTTCAACGACAGGTAGCGCGGGAACTTTAGAAGAATTGTTCGACGTGATCGTGTACCCGAACCCTGCTTCCGATAAGGTGAACGTAACAAGCGAGAATGCCCTTCAAAATGCCACAGCGACAATATTCGATCTTCAAGGTCGAGCTGTTCGCTCATTTGAAGACCTAAGTGGAAAGAATGTAGCTCTGGATATCAACGGGATCAGTTCAGGAACCTATGTTCTTGTTCTGGATTCGGAAGAACAAAGCGGAGCAAAGCGTTTGATCATTGACTGATCACAACAAAGAAATCATAAAGCGGCTATCTCTTCGAGGTAGCCGTTTTTTATTGTCCTTGCCGGTATTGATCCAGAAGTTCTGGAACCGAGAACACAGGCAGTTCACACGCTCTGTTCCTGCACAAGAACAACCTGGTTTCAGTTTCTGAGACACGAGACTCGAACAACGGTCCGATGCCTTCGTTCTTCGTATGAACGATCAAAGCATCCGGCATGTAATGGCGCGACAAAGCGGCATATTCTTCTTGTGATCGCGGCCCGGTGATCGCTATTTCTACAGAAGCTCCGATCCGATCGAGGATCCCGATCATCCAGTTGCTGTAACCGGGAGGATAAGTCTTGATCCTTCCTATGATCGCTCCTTTCAACCGATCGATGATCGCATCATATTGACGGTCTCCGGTGAATCTCTCCCACCATATCAAGTTATTGAACATGACACTGTTGGCAGACGGGATCACATTATCGTAGTATTCCACTCCTTTGGTCCCTATTTCTGATGCACCTGCTCTGGCTGTGAGAAATGCACCTTTTTCTTCATCAAAGAACTCCGTCACAGTGCTGGCCAGGAGCTTTCTGGCTCTTTCGAAATACAAATTCGACGAGGTAACCTGATAAGCCTTGATACATGCTGCTATCAGGAAAGCATGATCTTCCAAAAAGGCGCTGATCTTCCAATTACCCACTTTATACGTACGTTTCAACTGTGTCCCGGAGTCTGAGTCATCCGAATCCCAGAGTTTGTCAATGATCCTGAGAGCCGTGCCTAATTCAGATCCATTGCCAAATGCCAAATGCACATCAAGCAGTCCGATCGCCAGCATGGCATTCCAGGAGTGGAGACATTTGTCATCCAAACCCGGTCTGACCCGTTTTGTTCGCACATTCATGAGTCTCCGCTCCATAGCGGCTATACTCATCGCGGCTTGGTCCTTATCGAGACCAAGCGATCGAAGGTTCGCATCCATGTCAGGATTTCTTTCAAGGATGAACTGGCCTTCTTCCCAAATATCATCCGTTTTCAGTTTGTAGCAAGCCTCTGCTAAAGCAATGTCTTCTCCCAGAATATCTTGTAATTCTTCTTTTGTCCAGATGTAGAATTTCCCTTCAACCCCTTCGCTATCGGCATCGAGGGCAGAATAGAACAAACCTGACTCATCCTCCATTTCCCGGTGCAGCCATCCGACGGTTTTGTCTACAACTTCTTTGTACAAGCTTGAATTGGTCCGCTTAAAAGCTTCCGAATAAACACTCAGCAATTGGGCATTGTCATATAGCATTTTTTCAAAATGCGGGACTTTCCAGATCCTATCCACGCTGTATCTGGCGAATCCTCCACCGATCTGATCGAAGATCCCACCGGAGGCCATCCGGTCTAATGTCAGGTCTACATGTGCCATGACATCATCGGATCGATTTTGATGAGCATATCTCATCAGGAATTCGATGTTATTCGGAAGAGGAAACTTCGGTGCATCTCCTGTCCCACCCCATTTTCCATCAAACGATTGACTCCATTTGCCAACGGCTTCGTCTATGACCTTCATGGCGTCAAGTTCTTCGCTCCCTGTGACCGGAATGAAGCTATTGACTTCACTGATCTTTTTTGACAACTTGTCGGCAAATTCGCTGAGCTGAGTTCGGTTGTTCAGATACTCATAGGAGATCTTCAGAAGTACGTTTTTCCAATCATCTCTCCTGAAGTATGTGCCGCCATGTATCGGACGACCATCTGGCATAGCGAAACAATTCAAAGGCCAACCTCCTCCACCTGTTATAAGTTGTACAGCATTCATATAATGCTGATCAATGTCTGGACGCTCTTCCCGATCGATCTTCACACATACGAAATACATGTTCATGACCTGTGCTATCTCCTCATCTTCAAAGCTTTCATGCTCCATCACGTGGCACCAATGGCAGCTTGAATAGCCTATACTGATCAGCAGCGGTTTATCCAACTCTTTTGCCAAACTCAGGGCTTCATCACCCCATGGAAGCCAATCCACCGGGTTGTATGCATGTTGAAGCAGATAAGGACTGCTTTCGTTTATAAGTCTGTTCGGTTTGGTTGAGGGACTTTCAGGCATGAGGTCAAAGGTCAGGCTTATTCCGAGCAATGCCAATATTGTTTCTGGATCAGATCACTTCGCACAAACAATGTCAGGTGCATTACGTCAAACACCCGCAAGATTTCTGCTGTCGTCAGAAACCAAATGCTTTTTCGGTTAGATTTGATGGATATGATGCGATTGTTACGTTCTGTGGGCATTTTATTCTTCCTGCTCACTTCATTCAATTCGTTTGCTCAATACACGATCGTCGGGCAAAATTCATTTGCCGGAACTAATGTGTATGGGCCGATGACGTCTGACGTCAACGACAATCAAGCATATAGTCGACATGCATACATCTACCCGGCTGCGACATTAGGTGTCTTACAACATGGAGACTCCATTCGCAGTGTAGAGTACTTCAAAAGCAGCAATAGCAGTTTCCGCGGGACACCGAACTTCAAGATCTTCATGAATAACAGCTCGGCTGCTGATTTCGGTCCAGGAAATATTCATTGGCCTGATCGCACCACTCGAATCGGTACTCAAAAAGTGTTCGATGCCAATCCGTCTTCCATCGCCGGCTCAACTACAGGTTGGAAGCGCTTTGAATTTACTCAACCGTACGTGTACGACACGACCAGAGGGCATAATCTCGAGATCCTTACAGAGTTCATTCAGGACAGTGCGCAGAATGCAGTCATTTCTTGGGTATACGAAAATGACTTCACCGTTCCCGAATTCGTCTCCAATGACGAAACCAAATTCGCATTCAATGCAGGAACTCCCAGAGACAGCACGGTAAGTACCAACCTGCGCAAGCCTTACATCAAGATCAACTTTTTCAGATACAGCGAGAATTTGGAGTGCACCATTATCTACGGGCTGGGTCAGGTACCCGTTCTCATGTTAGCACCAGATACTATCAGAGCTCGATTGCACAATGTTGGATTGGATACTGCCAAGGGCAAAAAAGCGTACCTACTTGTTACTGGGGCCAATAATCATCTTGATTCCGTGAGCCTTCCTGATCTCGCTCCATACGAACAGATCATGGTGGAATTCCCGAATCATCAACCAGACACCTCAGGTCGAGAAACCTTGTCGGTCTTTGTTGGAAAGGACGATTATGCGGCTGACGATACCGCATCTATGGATCGTGCGGTGAATTACAACGTCTATTCTCACGCTGATCCGTATTCCGGAATTGCAGGAGGCATCGGATTTAATGGGACCTCGGGAGATTTTGTCGCGCGATTCTATTCCGACAGTGTACGCTACATCAATCAGGTAAAAGTGGATTTCAGTATAGGTAACCGGCCTTTTCAGGTTGGAATCTGGGAGGACAGCAGTGGTGTACCCGGAAAAAACATTTACACCTCAGATACTCTGACATCTGTGGCAGGGACCTACGTCCTGGCTCTTTTGCCACGAGTGAAGATCGATGGAAGCTTCTTTGTGGGTATACGTCAGACCGGCACCGTAAACGTTGCCTTCGGTTTTCAGTGGGAGATTCCGATCAGACCTGGTGCCTTCTATTTCACCTCCCCTCTTGGGAGTTCCAACTGGACTCCTTTTGACCCGGGATTTGATTTTCGATTCAATATCCAACCCCGGATCCAGGTCGCCAATGACGTTGGGATCCTTAGTCTTGAATATCCGGGAAATGGAGATACAGTCGAGTACAATCAATTTGATAGCATTCGCCCTTCAGTCAACTTGATCAACTACGGATTCAATGATCAAAAAGCTCCGTTTGATGTAGTGTATGAGATCATTGATAGTCGCGGGCAAACTGTATACAGTGACTTCAAAACCGTTACGATCAAAGCCAACGACACCATCATGATCAACTTTGACAAGCCTTTTTCGTTGAACAATCTTGGTTCCTTCACGGTCAGAGCTTACTCTAAATTATTCAGTGATCGAATAATCGATAACGACACGCTTACGGGGAATTTTGACATAGTGATCAGATACGACCTCGCCGTGGAACGCTTTTTCAGTCCGGATCAGGGTGAAACCTTTGAGATGAATCGCGACTCTGTGTGGCCTGTAGTGCGTGTACTCAACAACGGGATCATCGATCAGAACAATGTTGATCTGACTTTACAACTCCTTCGCGGTGATACTCAAGTCTTCTATACTCAGACCAAACAGCTAAACATGCCGGGCAGGCAATCAGTTATCGTTGATTTTGATACGGTTACCTTCCCTGTTGATGGCACAATCTACTTCAGAGCCATTGTATCCGGAGGAGTCGACTCCTTTCCGATCAACGATACTGTGAGTATATACGTCTTTGTGGAAAAAGGTGATGATATCGGAGTTACCAGAATACGAAGACCTGCACATAGCAGCCGTTATGCGGTCAACGACAGATTCCAGCCGTTCATTGATATTCGAAACTATGGTCGACGGGATCAGGACAGTTTTTACATCGTAAGCGAGATCTTCCGTGATGGAAACCTCCAGTATCGGGATTCAAACTTGCTAGATCTGATCAAATTCTCGTCCACCCAAAGCATTTTCAAATTCTTTGATATTCCCGATACCCCAGGGCTCTATCTGTTCAGAGCGCGAGTAGTATTCCCGGAGGATCAGGATCGATCGAACGACACGTTGGAATCACTTTTCCGAGTTGTCAGAGGAAGTGATCTTGCCTCATTGAACATACGATCTCCGCAAGGAGGACGATTGTACTATGTTGGGGATACGCTGAGCTTCGATATCGAAGTAGCCAACTACGGACTGAACGCTAAGAATGACTCCGCACAATTGATATGCAGTATGAACTCCGCTACCATCAGCCCGGTGTTCACGGATTCAGTCAAATTCTCCACGAACATTACTCCTGATAGCAGCTCAACGATCTCGCTTCCTCCTAAGCATATAATCAAAGAAAAATCAGAGTTCAGATTACAATGTTTCATCCGATGGTCTCCTGATGAGGAGCAGAGTAATGATACTGTCTCCAACACATTCAGCAGCACATATCCATTCAGTCTGTACATCGATCTGATAGAACCGCAAGCCAATTCAGAATATCAAATGAACGTGGATGTTCTGAAGCCACAGATCGCTGTGGTCAACGATGGAGTTCAGGATATTGAGGATAGTACTCTCATCGTATATACCATGAGCTATGAGAGACAGGAAGTCTACCAATACCAAGATAAGATCGGTACGATCGCAGTTGATGAACGAATCGTAATTGATACTGATCCTGATTTCATCTTCCCTGACTCAGGTCGGTATGAGGTGAATGCGCACATCGAAAACCAATCTGATCTATTCAAAGGAGATGATAGTACCTCGGTATTCGTTGAATCCGCCAAGGACCACGACATTGCCGCGGTGAGCTTCATTTACCCGTTGAACACAGATACGGCATTTTACAACCTGACCATTGCCCCAAAAGGCTTGTTCATGAATCTAGGCCGCATGAACGAAAATGCAGATGTCACCTTTGAAATTGAGAAAGACGGGGAATTGCTCTTCCGTTCCGATAAGAATTACTTCATCGAATCAGATTCTCAACTGGCCGTTGCCTTTGATTCCGTGTACTACCCGAGGAGCACTGGATATTTCAATACCAGACTGATTGCGCGATTAGGCACTGACCAGGATCAAAGGAACGATACGATAGAAAGTGGTTTCACTGTGGTGCATGGAGTAGGTATTCGCGAAGTTGCCAATGCAGGTATTCGCATCTCTCCTGTTCCGGCTTCGGATCACGTGAATATCCATTTTGACAATTCAGGTGAAAGGGTCATCAAACTGATGGACATCAAAGGATCTGTCGTTCAACAGCTACGAAGCACGAAGTCCTTGATCCGTCTCGTCACAAGTGATCTTGCAAGAGGGACCTATTTGCTTTCCATTGATGATGGAGAGAATATCTTCGAGAAGAAGATCATTCTGAAGTAGCACAAGCAATCACTCGCTCTGCGACCAAGTGTATTCGTGAAGCAGCTTCTTTTTCTTTTTAGCTCCATTCTGGCCTTCGTGAATTCGTATGTTCAGTCGGCTACGCTTATGCTCCGGAAGATCCCAGTATGTCCGGTGAAGAAGACCCTTGTTCTTGAACGGTTGCGAGTCGATCACCTTCTGATATGGTATGAAGATAAAGAGTCGTCTCTCAATCGTCGACACATAGAAGTTCTTTTTTGTAGAGCCCATCACATCGATAGGGAATTCCTCCATATTCGGACTGGGTTCAGCGCTCAAGATCACGGAGATGCCTGACAGATCTGAACTATCGAACATTAGATCCACGTAATGTGCATCCGGGATTCCATAACCGATCAACGTATCAGGGCGCATGGCTTGATTAGCTGAAAAACGTATCGCATCACGCAGCTCAACAAGTGATAAATTTGGGTAGCGCTCCATCATACAGGCCATCATGCCCGCCATAATAGGTGCGGAGTAACTGGTACCATTTCCTGTATATGCCCCACCATAAGTCGATAGAATGCTGGTTTGTAATCCAAGGGCACTCACGTCCGGTTTAAGTCTGCCATCCGAAGTAGGTCCCACTGAGCTGAAATTGGCACGTGTACCATTACGATCAACTGCACCAATGGTCAAAACAGATTCGGCATCGGCAGGAGTATCTAGTTTTCTCCAAAACTTATTCCCATCGTTGCCTGCGCTGCTCACCACCAGGATCCCTCTTGAACTCGCGATCTCAGCACCTTGAGCGATATAAGTCGTAACACCATCAAGTTCCGCATACGCGTGATCCATGATGATATCGTCGAAAGTGGTATAACCCAAGGACGAGTTGATGATATCCACCCCAAGACTGTCCGCCATTTCAGCAGCTCGGATCCAGTTAAGTTCTTCAAGCAATGGTTCGGAGTGTGAATCCTCCGGGCGGAATAAAGAATAATCCGATGCCG
>VMBT01000801.1_pt1 | contig 18028 bp, 12 predicted proteins | sample 4404301 | NCBI WGS metagenome assembly VMBT01 (sample SAMN12238535, study PRJNA552566) | marine metagenome | isolation source: Coastal seawater | place: USA: coastal Georgia, Sapelo Island | collected 2008-08/2009-08
GATCCTCAGGAAGCGTGCTTTAACCAAAACAAGAACGATGAATAAGCGAAAGAAACACCATATGCACCAGATGTTAAATATCTAACTTATATTAATGCTTGATCAGTCCACTTAGGTTTGAAGACTTACAAGCAGGAGAACGGAGCCTTTCTGTCATATTGCCAAGTTGCCTTTTTTCTTCAATACCGTACTTTTGCCACTAATAATCACGCACTATGGCAGGTCACAGTAAATGGGCAAACATCAAGCATCGGAAAGGTGCACAGGACGCTAAAAGAGCAAAGATTTTTACACGCATCATCAAGGAGATCACGATCGCCGCACGCGATGGTGGAGGTGAAATTGAAACCAACCCAACCTTGAGATTGGCTATCCAAAATGCCAAAGGGGCAAATATGCCCAAGGATACCATTGAAAGAGCCATCAAGAAGGGTGTTGGTGGTGAAGGTGCAAACCTGACACCGGTAACCTATGAGGGCTATGCTGCAAATGGAATAGCGGTGTTTGTAGAAGCGACTACCGACAACCTCAACCGAACTGTTGCCAGCGTACGATCGATTTTTTCCAAGTACGGTGGAAGTCTGGGTACTAACGGTTCGTTGAGTTTTATATTCGACCAGAAAGGTGTTTTTGCTATCAATAATGAACAATTGGAAGGTAAAGACATGGATGAGATCGAAATGGAATTGATCGACGGCGGTGCCGAGGATGTGGAACGAACAGATGAGCAATTGGTGGTGACCACATCGTACGAAGACTTTGGGAACATGCAGAAGAAATTGGAAGAACTTCAGCTTGAAGCTGCGAGTTCTGAATTGCAACGGATTCCTAACAATACCTCTGCTCTGGGTGTTTCAGATGCGAAGCAGGTACTCAACCTGATCGAGAAAATGGAAGAGGATGATGATGTGTCTAACGTCTATCACAACCTAGAACTTACCTACGAGCTTCTTGAAGAGCTCAACAAGGACTAATTTTAAAGCCGATCATGGCACAAGCACAAGACGAACGAGAAAACCGAAGAGCCAAACTTCAGCAAAAGAGGGAAGAGGCCAAGCTCGGTGGAGGGCAGAAGCGGATTGAATCTCAGCACGCGAAAGGCAAACTCACAGCACGTGAACGGCTGAATTATTTACTTGATCCCAACTCCTTTGAAGAAATAGGTGCTTTTGTAAAGCATCGCAGTACCGATTTCGGACTCGACAAAAGACATTATCTGGGTGATGGTGTAGTGACAGGATATGGCACTATCGACGGTCGTCTTGTATATGTGTTCTCTCAGGATTTTACCGTTTTCGGTGGATCATTGTCGGAGACACATGCAGAGAAGATCTGTAAGATCATGGATCTCGCCATGAAGAACGGGGCACCTGTCATTGGTTTGAATGATTCCGGTGGTGCAAGGATTCAAGAAGGCGTTGTGTCTTTAGGAGGCTATGCAGATATATTTTACCGCAACACCCTTGCCAGTGGAGTGATCCCTCAGATCTCTGCCATTATGGGACCTTGTGCTGGTGGTGCAGTCTATTCTCCTGCGATCACGGATTTCATAACAATGGTAGAGGATACGTCTTATATGTTCGTGACCGGGCCAAATGTGGTCAAAACCGTCACCAATGAAGAAGTGAGCTCGGAAGAACTTGGTGGAGCCAGTGTCCATTCAACAAAATCAGGTGTTGCGCATCTAACCGGTGCAAACGAGATCGAATGCCTGGAGCAGGTGAGAAGTTTGATCTCATACATGCCGCAGAATTGTGAAAGTCTGAGCCCTCTTCTTGAATATGAACTTGGAGATGAGTCCCGCGCGGAATTGGCAGATATTGTTCCGGACAACCCGAATCAACCCTATGACATTCGTGAAGTGATCAATGGAGTGATCGATGAAGATTCATTCTTTGAAGTGCACAAGGGCTTTGCTGAGAACATTGTTGTTGGGTTTGCTCGCCTGGCGGGTCGAAGCATAGGTGTGGTTGCCAATCAACCGGCATTTTTGGCGGGAGTACTTGACGTTCATTCCAGTCAGAAAGGTGCGCGATTTGTACGCTTTTGCGATTCGTTCAATATTCCACTTTTAGTATTCGAAGATGTTCCCGGATTCTTGCCGGGTACGGATCAGGAATGGAATGCGATCATCACCAATGGAGCGAAATTGCTTTTTGCATTCAGTGAGGCGACCGTTCCGAGAGTGACCGTCATAACACGAAAAGCCTATGGAGGTGCTTACGACGTGATGAACTCCAAGCACATAGGTGCAGATCTCAATTTTGCCTGGCCAAGTGCAGAGATCGCTGTGATGGGTGCAAAGGGAGCCGCAGAGATCATCTTCAAAAGGGAGATAAAAGAAGCGAGTGACCCGGAGGCCGCATTGAAAGAACACGAGAAGGAATATGCCGTCATATTCGCGAACCCTTACCGTGCAGCGGAACGTGGATTCGTGGACGAGGTCATCCTGCCCGAGGAGACACGTGTGAAGTTGATCAAGGCATTCAAGATGCTCGAAAACAAGGTTGATCATCTTCCGAAGAAAAAGCACAGTAACATCCCACTTTGATCCCTGACAATGACTAGATCAATTGTTGTTGTAGGAGGTGGAATAACCGGACTGGTTTCAGCGTATCTGGCCGCCAAAGAAGGCAAGAGAGTCACGATCGTTGAATCGGCTCCTAAAATTGGAGGCCTCCTGAATACTTTCGAGATCGGAGGGAGCCAGTTGGAATTCTTTTACCACCACTTCTTTACTCATGATGCTGAGTTGAGCTGGTTGCTCGATGAATTGGATCTTAAAAAGGAGGTCCTTTATAAAAAGACAACCATGGGTGTGTTCCGCAAATCAAGAACCTGGGACTTCAACACTCCCTTTGATCTGTTGCGGTTCAAACCCATATCCTGGATAGGTAAAGTCCGGTTCGTTTTGACGACGTTGTTCCTTACCAAAGTCGCACAATGGAGAAGCTATGAATATGTTCCGGCTTACGCATGGTTCAGAAAATGGGCCGGTAAAAGTGCCACACAGGCGCTTTGGGGACCCATGTTGGAAGTGAAGTTCGGCCCTTATTTCGACAAGATCCCATTGGCCTGGATGATCGGCCGTTTACGCCAGCGGATGAATTCTCGGAAAAGCGGAGACGAAAGGTTGGGTTATCTGAAAGGAAGTTTGAGTGTACTCTGTGATCGCTTGTCTGAGCGGTTGGTCGAAATGGGAGTTGATATACGAGCAAATAGTCCTCTGACGGAGATAGAAATGAACGGTAATTCCATTGCACGAATACATACCGGTTCAGGGACTGTTGAAGGAGACCAGTACTTGTTCACTTTGCCGACTGTGCATTTAGGCAAAATCAAAGGGTTGCCAGCCACTGTAAAGGAAAGGATCGACAACACAGAATACTTTGGGGTCTATTGCACTATTCTCAGTCTTAAGCGCAGCTTGAGTGATGTGTATTGGTTGAATGTAGCGGATGGAGGTTTTGCATTTGGTGGCGTGATCGAGCATACCAATCTGGTGCCTGCCACAGAGTATAATGGTCAGAACCTGGTGTATCTGTCGAGGTACTTTGCTCACTCCGAGGATATTTCGAGCTGGTCTAAGGATAAAGTAGAAGAGGTGATGGTAAGTGACCTCAAACGAATCTACCCTGATCTGAAGGATGAGGAGATCAATAGTGTTCACCTTTTCCGATCAAATACGGCCGCAATGGTGAATGACCTCAATTTCTCAGCCAAGGTACCTTCCTGCCAAACGATCATTCCGAACATGTTCCTTTGCAATATGGCGCATATTTATCCGGATGAAAGAAGCGTGAATAATTCGATCCGAATTGCAGCTGAAGCCATCATGACGATGGGTATGGACGGACAATCTGTTCCTAAAAACCTGTCCTTATCAGGAAAAATCGGATTTTTGAACTCATGATCTCCATCGTAATACCGATCTACAATGAAGAGGAGAACCTTCCTATGCTTCATGAGCGACTTACGAAGTGCGCTCCTGAATGGAAGGATGATTACGAGATCGTCTTGGTGAATGATGGGTCATTTGATCGATCGCCGGAAATACTCAAAGAACTGGCTGCCAATGATCACCATGTAAAGGTGGTCTCTTTCAGTCGAAATTTTGGACATCAAGCAGCTATTTCAGCCGGAATAGATTATGCCATGGGTGATGCTGTGGTCATCATGGATGGCGATCTGCAAGATCCACCGGAAGAACTTCATCGTTTTCTTGAAAAATGGAGAGAAGGCTACGAGGTGGTTTACGCGATTCGTACCAAACGGAAAGAGCATTTTTTCAAGCGATTAGCCTATAAGATATTTTATCGTATCCTTCGTTGGATCAGTGACATTAATATTCCTCTTGATAGCGGAGATTTCTGCGTGATGGATAGGAAAGTTGTAAATGTCCTGAAGAGAGAAATGCCTGAAAAATTCCGCTTTGTTCGAGGATTGCGGGCATATGCAGGGTTCAAGCAAGCGGGGGTGAAGTATGAACGACATTCTAGAGCGGCAGGAGAGGTCAAATACACTTTCCGAAAGTTGCTAGGATTGGCCCTCGATGGCATATTTAACTTTTCGACCTTCCCTCTACGTCTTGCTACTTATTTGGGGTTGACATTGGCTATTCCTTCCTTCTTGGTGGGAGCCTTTTTCATAGTTCACCGAATATTCGATTTTGAGGTCTTCGGGTACTCGCCAAGCGACACACCGGGTCTGGCTACACTGGCTGTAGGTATGTTCTTCCTTTTCGGGATCATCTTGATCATTCTCGGGATAGTTGGAGAATATATCGGACGGATATTCTACGAGATAAAAGGTCGACCATTCTATGTGGTCGATGAAGTCCTAAACAGCGATCCTGATAAACCGGCCTGATCTAGGCTCTGGTGACGTAGAACATTTCGATCTCACCCTTGTTTTTGGCGGCAATAGCCCCGCGAGATTCAAAACTGAAGTCTGGATAATCCTTAATGCGTTTGTACGTATCGATGGACACGTTCACCTTGCCCGGAGTACCTGAACTTTCCATTCTGGCAGCTGTGTTCACACTGTCTCCCCAAATGTCGTACTGAAACTTCTTGTCTCCTACGATACCTGCAACTACTGGACCTGAGTGCACACCAACGCGCATTTCAAAAGAATCCTTGTTCTCATTCATGCGGTGACGTATGAACTCCTGCATCTCCAGTCCCGCCAAAACGACATTTCGAGCAGATTCAGGGTCATTGCTCAATCCACCTACGGCCATGTACGCATCACCGATGGTCTTGATCTTTTCTACATTATGCTTGGTAGAAATGGCGTCAAACGCTTTGAAACAGACATTCAATTCTTCGACCAGATTAGAAGCGGTGAGTTTCTCTGACATTTTCGTGAAATCTTTGAAATCAGTGAAAATGATGGTCGCCTCTTCGAAGTACGGAGCATCACTGTGACCTTTCTCTTTGAGCTCCTGTGCAATGTGAGACGGGAGGATATTGAGAAGAAGGCGATCAGCTTTCTGACGCTCATGTTCAATCTCTTCGTTCTTGGCCTGAAGTGTCTTGTTGAACTTTTTGGTGTTGAAGAACAAATACAACAGACCGATTGCGATCAGCACGATCATCCCTGAAAGGGCTATGAAGAGGCGCTTTTGGCTCTTTTCTACCGAAAGCTCCGCTGCCTGTTCTTTGATCTCAATATCCTTGCTTTTCAGTTCAAACTGTTTGTTCTCTAATTCCAGTGAGTCGAGGAATCCTGCCAAGTTCATAGAATCGATCATCCTATTTTGTTGCATGAGTAAGAAGCGCTGCTTCAGTTGCTCAGAACTCATTTGAGCGCTCGCTTGTTCCTGTGCCTGAAGTTGCTTGATCAGGAAGTCTTGATCCATTCCTGACAACTCCAGTGCCCTCCTGCTTTCCGGAGTGCTGGCACCGGATTCATCATCGCTTGATGAACCACCGCTGTTGCTGCCACTGAAGATGGAGGAAATGTTCTCAGCCAAACCTCCCAATACTCCTTTTTCTTCACCCGGATTCTTGATCTCACTTACTCGCCGGTCCAGCTTTCGCATGAGATTGGTATTGTCCATCTCGATCTTGTTCAGGTCAGACCCTCTCAGCACTTTTGCCGATAATTTGAGGTCCGAACGTGCTCTGTCGAGCAGAGTAAGGGTTGTATTTGGTTGTTCGATACGAACTTTAGCTGCCTGATTGAGACAAATACCCTGGTAGTCTATCAGATGTTTTCGCTTGGATTCCGCGTAGCCCATTTTGGCCACATCGTAGGCTTTATCATAGTGACCATCTTCGAAGTATAGTTTGCTTAGTTTGACGCATTTCTTCGCGTAGCGCTTTCCATCCAAGCCTTCAAGATCCTGCTGAAGCTCTTTGATCTTGTCGTCATTATCGGCTATTGCCACAACGGGCAACATCAATAGCAGATATACGAAAAGCTTCTTCATTGGCTCGCCCAAGATGCAAATTTTGCAAATTAGAAATCAGAAAATATTCAGAGGGCTCGATCACTTGACGATGTCGATCGAAACGCCAAAATAAATGGATCTTGGAAGTCCGGGTCCATAGATGAAATTGCTGTCTCGATCCTTGCCCGAATCGAAGTCCGACTGGTAGTTGTTGAAAGCATTCTTGATCCCTGCGAACACTGCGATCGGGTCAGAATACTTTGGAAGTGAGAATGTCCTTGAGATCTTTACTCCAAGATCCACAAAGCGCTCCGAAGTGACGACTTCGTCAAATTCCTGCTCCGGTGCTCCGGCGAAATGTGCGACCAACATTTTGCCAGTATAGACTGCATTGAAGGTGCAGTGCCATTTGGCCATTGGTGTCCAATCTAACTTGATAAATCCGTAGTCATTCGGAGTTCTCAGAAAACGTGTCTCAGGGTCTAATGAACTGATCACCGAAACAGGATCTGAATATTCGCTGCGTTGAACAGTAAATGCTCCGCTGAATTCAATCCGCTTGTTGAGATTTGCTCGGTAATCCAATGTCACACCACTGACTGTGGCTCCAGTTCCGTTTCGCTTCTCGAATCGCAAACCATGAATATCTTCTCCCGTTGGATGTAGGTAAAATGAGTTATGTAATTGAGTGTAAAACGTTTCCAGACTAAAGCTGGCGATCCAGTTCTTGCGTGCTTTTTCGTAGTTCACAGAGAAGGTATAGCTGTTTGAACGTTCCGCTTCTAGTGCTGGGTCCAAATTGATACGGGAAACACCACCTCCGGCAAATGCGATGTGCATATCTGAGTCAAATGCTTGAGGTGCTCGAAATCCTGTTCCTGCACTACCTCTGAGTTGAAAGCCTTTGGCAAGATCATGGAGCACAGAGATTCGAGGATTCAGGACTGGCTTGTCGAGAAGGTTGTGAGCATCAGCTCGTAATCCACTGACTATGGTCCATTTTCTTGTAAGAGTCCAGTTGTGTTGAACGTAAGTTCCCAGATTCCTGGTGTTCTGATCGATCAGGTAATTGTATGCAGCGATCTGATCCAGAATGTCGTCAAACAAGTACTCTGCGCCGATGGTTACCACGCTTCGAATACCCGGCAATTTTTCGAGCTGGTGATTCAGCTGAACACCTGCTTGCCATGTCACGTTCTCAGAAGTTCCATACGGTGGATCATCCAGATACGCATTTTGGTCTTCTACTTCATTCGGACGAATACCAGTAAAATGATCCCGATCTGTGATCTGACCTGCCAGGTATGTGATCACAGACGATCTGTTCTTATTGAATTTTACCTGGTGGTCGAGGCTGGCAACCCAAATATTGTGATCACGTTCTTCTGCTTGCCCAGCGAGGTGTGGTGAATTTGAGCCCATTTCTCCTCCATAGCGATACTCATTGAGTGAGGATATGCTGAACTCTAATTTTTGTCCCTCTTTGGGCAGCAAGAATGCGGTAAGACCAACGGATGCAGCGCGGATCTCCGGGATCTCGGAATAGTTGTCATTATTTAGGTCGAAGGCCTGGCGGTCCCTCAAATTGAAGAACACGCTGAATCCTTTGCGCTTATTTGGATGTACGATGTTCGCATTTCCCGATACAATATGATCCGGGGCTTGCATACCAGTGAGCTGATTGTTACTCATTAGTCTGAAACCGGTATGATCCGGGATCTTCGTGATGACATTCACAGTTCCTCCAATAGCACTTGATCCGTACAATGCTGAACCTGCACCTCGAACCACCTCAATTCTATCGATCATGGTGGTAGGGATCTGTTCGAGACCGTATAGTCCTATCAGTGGACTGAAGATAGGCCTTCCATTGATGAGTATTTGGGAATAGGCCCCGGACAGACCGTTCATTCTCAGTTGGGTATAGTTGCATGTCTGGCAATCGGTTTCAACTCTCAGGCCCGGTTGAAATTGCAAGCCTTCGCTCAGATTACATGCCTGCACTGATTGCAGGACCTTGGAGTCAATCACATTAACCTTCACAGGTGAGCGACTTTGTCGGAGCTTTGTTCTCGTCCCGGTAACAACCACCTCATCCATGAGGTTCGATAATGGTTTGAGTTCAATATTGAGGTGCTGAGCCTTACCCTTTGCGACCTGTAATTCCTCTCTGTGCATTTCAAACCCGGAGTACTCAACTTGCAGCGTATACACACCGGATTTCACATCACCGAATTCGAAGACGCCGTCCAGGTCTGTGAGTGTGCCCGAATTGATCGATTCGTCAGCATTTAGGATTGCAACTTCCGCGAAAGGCAGTACCTCTCCCTGATGCTGCACAGTGCCTGAAATTTGAGCATGTGCGTCAAAGGCAAAGAATGAGATTGCAATCGCAAATAGGGAAGACGAAAATTTCATTTCGTCAAAGGTAACATAAAAGGTAGATAGATCTAACAATTATGCAATAAGCGATCATGTGTGGCTGGTTTCACAGCTTGTCAATACGTTTTGGTCATGTCACTTTGAATGGCAAGAATGAAGTCCGCTACTCCCTTTTCTTCTTTGGAGAGCTTGTCAATAGACTTTTGCTCAGTTGATGCGATGGTCAAAATGTTCAAACTCGGATCGAGCTTTTTCAGGTACCAGTAGATACTCTGGTAATTATTGCTGTGATAGGTCCCGTTGTAATGAATCGAAATTCCCCCGTCCGGTCGATGTTTCACGATATTGTAAGCCATGGTGGCATCCTTCACAGCTTGGGCCATTGGTAAGTTCTGTCCACCGTGTCCACCTGCCATTTTGAATATATCTGAGTAGCATTTCAGCGAACTGTCGTATGCGATAGGCAACGGTGCGATCCAGGCCTTTTCATCATCCGGCAGAGTATCCAGTGCTTCCATTCGGCCTCTGTATACAATTCTCGCATAACGACGAGGGATGTTCGTTGCAGCGAACGGTATTTGATTGTTGAAGGCAAAGTTCACTAGTGGTTTATAGTCCGTTTGGTAGTTGGGCCATAGTCGACAGCCATTTTCAAATGAATCTTCGTCGATCTGGTTAGCAAGGAATTGTTGCAGGATCTCATGATTATCCGTCTCGAACATTTCAGCTCCCAATACCATAGAGCGTGATGACTTCTCATGCACGGCTTTAGCGAGCTCTAGCTCCAACCAATGGCAGATCGGATTGTTGTGCAGTTCTCCGAAGAGGATCACATCAGCTTTCGCTGCTTGGTTCACCATCTTTTTAAAGGAGGTCTTGCCACCCTTACTATTGAAGAGTTGGTATGATTTGCGATGTGAAAAGTTGAATGCACTGGAGACCAAAATGACGCTTACCAATGCGACGCGTAGTTTAGATGTAAACTTGTTCTTCATGTCAATGCTCCAATATTCGTAACAAGTTTTGAAAATAAAAAAGCCCGGAGAAAATCCGGGCTTTGAATGGTTAACACGAAATCGCTCATTCCGGAACGACTCTCACAAGTATTTTATCAGCGTTTCTTTTCCTGGCATTTGCAGTCGCGATTGATAAATCCGCGAGTTCCTGACGCTGTTTTACATGGGTCACCGTAGTTCAGCTTTTGATCTGGACAGTCGTAAGTGTTCTTGACCTCTTCACATTTACAGTCCTTGTTCACTTTACCATAAGCACCAGTGGCAGTTCTACAAGGATCTCCGTAATTTCTTTTGATATCCGGACAGTCGAAGGTGGTGTCCCTCGCCGTTTCACACTTACAGTCCTTGTTGATCTTGCCATAGGCGCCTGTTGCAGTTTTACACGGGTCACCATAATTTTTACGCTGATCTGGACAATCGTAAGTAGTGTCTCGAAGCGGCTCACACTTACAGTCCTTATTTACTTTGCCGTAAGCTCCAGTCGCAGTTCTACATGGATCACCGTAATTCTTGCGTTGGTCCGGGCAATCATATTCGATCGCTTCACACTCACAATCTTCGTTCACGAAGCCGCGCTTTCCAGCGGCAGTTTCACATGCATCTTTGTAATTCTTTTCCAGTTCCGGGCAATCGAATTTTTTCTCTTCTTCTTTTTTCTTCTTGATCTCCTTTTTAATGATCTCTTCCAATCGATCATTACAACTTGTGTTCAAGAAAGAAACGCTGCTCGCCAAAAGCACGAATAAAATAACCTTTTTCATAGCTGTATAGTTGTTGTTTAGTTTCTTGTTTGTACTGTTTAGTCGCGGGTCTTTCCACTTGGTTGCACAGAACAATTGAAAAAAAACTGGGGCAAATTTTAAATGATTGATATTGAGTCATTTAAAAAGTTAATCTTCGATGAGATATCTGAGCTTTTGCACCTTCTTGAGGTAATTATTGAAGATGCGATTTCGCTCTTTTTCTGCGGCGCCACTGATCAGAGTTGCCTTCCTCAATAGAATGTCTACCCCATTCATCGTATCATCATAGAATGTGCGACTTGTGGTATGGAAGGAGTTTATCCCATTATTAGTGAGGTAGGTCCTGTATTGATCTCCAGCATGTATGAGCACGGTGTTATCTGTATGAACTACTTCGTTGAAGTACAGTTTGAAATTTGACTGATAAGTTCCATCCTGGATCTCTTCTGGCAGATTTTGCTCTTTGCTATAAGGGAATTTGTACCCGTATTCGGCCATTAGCTTGATGTGCTTGATCAATTCCTCCAGACGATCGCATAAGACCAGTACATCGGTTTGGCTATTGAACAAACCCGAAACCCAGTAGTATTCGATCTGCTTCAATGTAGCATCAATGGACTCAGAACTGTATACTTCTGATGACTCTATTGAGCAATACAGGTCTCTTAGTTTCCGTGAAATAGAGTTTACCCCATCGTCAGCTTCGCCGAGAGAGAACTTCTTGTCGGATAAACTCGAGTAGTTCAGTATGGTCTTCTCCCAGAACAAAAGCTTGAAAGAGGCGATCTCCGGAGAATGCATCAGGTGAAAAAGTGGGATGTCATTAGCGAGGTAGATCACAGTGTGATCATCATACTTGTGCACTAACTCCATGATGTCCAATACCCGTTCAAGGTAGTTTCTGAACGTAAACCCGTCTTCACTGATGGGTTGGTAGTTGAACGGAATGATCTCAGAGTGAGGCTGAATGAGGGCATCCAAGGAGAATCCAAAATGATCGGCAAGTGATGCCACTTCTTGAATGGTGAGAAACGTCTCTCCTCGCATTCGACGATAGGCACTGTCCGTACTTATCTCAAGAAGGTCCGATACTTCATCGACCAGGGAGAGATGATCAGGCAACTGATTTCTGATACTTTGAAAGATAGAATCCTGAATATCACGCGCCACCATAGCTACCAAATTTATGTCATCTTTTAGTATTACGATCAAATGATTCAATAATTTTCGTGACGTCCGGGGGCATTGATTCTGCAGAAAGGAGTACATATTTAGAGAACTGGGAAAGCTTAATCTTGTACGAATCAGTTAACTTTGGGTACTATTCAATTGACTATGCACAGCCTTGATGCTACCGACAGAAAGATCTTAACGCTCCTGCAGGAGGACGCAAAGCTGACCGCCAGGGAGATCAGTGAAAGGATATCACTCTCTCAAACACCTGTTTATGAGCGGATCAAGAAACTGGAGAAGAAGGGCTTGATCAAATCTTATGTAGCGATCGTCGAGCCTAAAAGTGTAGACAAAGGGCTCATCGTATTTGCATCATTCAATATGAGCGATCAATCGATCGGGCAAAGAGAAGAATTTGTAGGGGCGCTGACCGATCTGGAGGAAGTGATGGAGGTATCCCATGTCACTGGGAAGCATGACTACATTGCTAAATTACGGGTCAAGGATATCAATGACTTTCAAAAATTGCTTCAATCGCAACTGAGCATTTTACCTAACGTGGATAAGGTATCACCACAAATCGTGCTAGACGAGCTTAAGCACACGTATCAAGTGAGTTTTGATTGATCTGGTAACTGTCTGGATCAGATTCCGATTGTAAATCAAACGCTGGAGGTATTGTTATATATCCTAAGATGTATTAACTTTCCGCTGCTGTTGTTATTGTTATGCTTTCAGACAAAGCTCTGGACAGAATAGACGTACTTATTCTGAGCCGTCTTCAAGAAAACGCCAAGCTCACGGTGCGTGAATTGGCAGATGAACTGGGGTTGTCTCAAACCCCGATCTACGAGCGTATTAAAAAATTGGAGCGTTCCGGTGTGATCAAAAAATATATCGCACTACTCAATGCTCAGAAATTGGACATGGGTCTGATGGTCTATATGACGATCAACGTGCAGGACCCAAGTTCTCCGGATATGTATTCTATGATCGCACAGCTCACAGCAAAATCAGAAGTAGTGGAATTGTATCAGATCACCGGAGACTCTGATTACCTCGCCGTTGTACGAACAAAAGATCTCAAATCTTACAAAGATTTACTTCTGAATGATTTCGGTAACATGAACAACATCAAGGAGATATTCAGTTATATCGTTCTTGAAAGAGTGAAATTCACTACTGTTATTCAAATTGGCAGTTAAAACAAGTCAATCCGGTCTTACGGTTCTGTCAACTCTTGGTCAACGGGGAGAATAATTCGTCCGTATTTGTCATAATAGTGTCGGAAAAGCACAAAAACTCCCTACTGCAAAATGCTATAAAAGGTTGATTAAATGGCATTTACCACATATAGCAGACAAAAACACTGTGAATGGCTGCAATAGCAGTGAAAAAATATTAATTCACCTTTAGTACTTTCGAAGACTAGAAAATAATTCTGCTGTACATATAAGCACAGCGACAATTACACTTAAAAAAATTATCGAATGCGAAAAAACATCTACTCGAAATGGCTTTCAGGGATGAAAAAAGCGGCACTCCTGGTTATAGGGGTTTTTGCTGTTCACTCTCTTGCACTAGCCCAGCTCAGCGGTAATTACACCATTGACAAAGGCTCTGCGACTTCAGGAACTAATTTTGCTTCCTTCTCAGACCTTTCTTCAGCTCTTCGAACCAGTGGCGTATCCGGAGCAGTCACTGTTACAGTGAAATCAGGATCAGGTCCGTACACCGAGCAAGTTCGGTTTACGGCCATCACGGGAGCATCTTCTACTAACACCATCACCATTGATGGTAATGGAGAAACACTCCAATTCTCTGCAACTTCGTCATCCAATTCTCACACTATCCGATTGGACGGTACCGATTACATGACAATCAAGAATATGACCGTAGCATCAACAGGATCTTCTTATGGTCGTTGTGTGCATCTGAGAAATCAGGCGGATTACAATGTATTGGATGGGCTTGATCTGAGAATGCCGAACATGAGCTCAACGAGCAATTACAACGCATATGTGATGATCGCAAATGGAAATAGTTCTCCTACTTCTAGCAGAGGTGATGCAGGTGAGAACAACACGATCCAAAATTGTAAGACTAGCGCAGCTAGCGGTCGTGGACCGTACTCTGCAATGGCACAGTACAATCCTACTTCAGGTAAGTACGTGAACAACTGGATCAACAACGATGTGAAAGACTTCTACTACAATGGGTTCTACATGTACCATTGTGTTGGTCAGAACATCCGTGGTAACAACATCCACAATACCGGAAACAACCGAACAGGAACTAAGTACGGGATTTACACCTATAACTACAATGGTCACCAGATCGGTCATACCATTGTTGGCAACAAGATCCATGATCTCCGTGGAACTGTTCGAAATACCAATACAACCTATGGTATCTATATTTATGGTTACTATTCTACCGGAGGATCTGAGCCGTTGATCGTTAATGACAACGACATCGAGATCATCAACAATGGTAGCAACTATGGTATCTACAACTACTCATATAGAAGTTCTATCTCCAGTCATATCATCATGACCGGAAACAAGATCCGCACCGAGTATAACAACACCAGCTACTATTCTCAGTATGCGATCTATAACTACTTCTATTATGCACAGCAATTGGATTACTTCATCGTTGATGAAAACAACATACATATGACTTCGACTCGCTATACATATGCGATCTATAATTATGGTTATTACACGTCCGGTGCTACTCAGGTTTCATCTTGTTCAAATAACTCGATCAATCTGGAGTCGGGATACTACGCATATGGAATCCTGAACTACCTGTACAACAACCGATACGGTTGTAACACATATTACAATTCTATTAACCTTACAGAGCCATCCGGGACAACATCAACTGGATACGCTTATCTCTTGTATGAATATTACAATAATGCCAATGTCAAGAACAATATTGTTAATACCGATTGGCAAGGTGGTACAGTAAGAATGGCGTATTACTACAACACAGGAACTACTTCTTGGGATTACAATAACTGGTATCACGAAAATGCTACATCTGGTATTGAATGGTACGATAACGGAACGTACCGCAACACTTTCGACCAATGGATAAGTGGGTCAGGTGGAGCGAATTCCATGTACCTTGATCCTAACTTCAAGGATGCATTGAACAATGACCTCACTCCATCGTCATTCCAGATGGTGAACAGAGGAACTCCGATCACAACTCATACTAAGGACCGCGATGGAGTAACCCGAAACACAACTAATCCTGACATCGGGGCGATCGAATTCTACATCGACGTAGAACTTTCTGCCGAGAAAATGTCCGGAAACAACGAGTGTGGTGGATTCCAGGAGCCTGTGATCGTAACGATCAAGAACAATACGTCTGACACTTTGAGCGACATTCCTTTGGCATACGACGTCAACGGAATGAATAAAGTGAGCGAAACATTCATGGACAAACTTTCTCCGGGTGCATCTTCAGATTACACATTCAACCGTATCCCTGAATTCAATGGAACTGCTTCACATACTGTGAACATCTACCTGGATGGTTCTGATGACATGACTTCTAACAACCTTCAAACTCATGGCCTGAACACAATCGAAAGTCCATTCGGATCTGAGTTGGTAGAGAAAGGTACTTATGCGGGTTACTTCGCATTGGGTGGAAACGGTGGATCTATGGCTAAGCCTGACGTAACTGTACCTGGTTACAAGGTAGAGTATGAGATCCAGCATCCAACTCGTCATAGCAACTCAACTTATGGAACCGCAACCGGATGGGAATTGACTCCTATGTTTATGACTGCCGGTGGAACAACTCCAAGTGGTATTACATTCAACGCACCAAGCGGTGGAGCAGCAGGAACAGTTGAGTTCGATCCTCCAAAGTCACTGATGGATTCGATGGTTTACATCGGATTTGCGGTGAAGGACAACAACACAGGATGTGACTCTATGATGGGACGTTGGGTATTCGTACCTCATATCCCTGAGGTAGACTTCGAGATCCAGGATGTTTGTGACGGTGACGTAGTGAGTGTGACTAACCGATCTACTCTTGCAAAAGGCATCATGACCTACTACTGGGATTTCAACGATTCAAACTCTACAGAGGACTTCAGTGAGATCTCTGATCCTGTATACAAGTACAGCACCTACGGAAACTACGATATCGTAGCGACCATTGGATTGTTCGACTATCCTAAGTTCGAATTCAAGAAAACCAAGTCGATCACGATCAACCCAGTACCAATCATCGACTTCAAAGTGTTGAATGCGTGTGAGGGAGAGCAATTGACCTTCAATAACAAAACAACTTCTCCAATTGGAGGAACGATCGATTACGTATGGGACTTCGGAGATGGCAGCGCGCCAACTACGGTAGAGAGTCCAAAGCATATGTACAACAAGCCGGGTGGATACCGAGTAACCCTTACAGCGAACCTGAAAGGATGTATCGGAAGCCTTACTAAGAATGCGAATCAGTTCGACCGTCCTGAGGCGTCGTTCTCAGTAGATGGAAACTGTAACCTGGAGGACGTGAAGTTCAACAACTCATCAGTGATCGAGATCGGACGCAGCGGATACCGCTGGGACTTCGGTGACGGTGATGTGAGCAGCCTGGAGAATCCAACACATGCATTTGCCAATGCCGGACAGCATACTGTTAAGATGACAGCTGTGAGTGAGTTCGGATGTGAGGATCAAACAGAGCAAACGTTCACATTGAACGAGTCTCCAAAAGCCGACTTCGACTTCAGTGACCCATGTAACCTGACTGAAGTAGCCTTCACTCGTACAGGAACACTTCCTGCTGGAAATTCCATCTATGAGTGGGACTTCAACGGTCAAGGAAACTCTACTCAGGAAAACCCAAAATTCTTGTTCCCTAAGGTAGGCGTGAAGCACGTATCGCTGAAGATCTCTTCAGAGAACGGTTGTGTGGATGAGATCACGAAGGAATTCGTTGTGAAGCTTCAAGCACAGGCTGACTTCGTAGCCAACAACGTATGTGAGGGCGAAGAAGTAGTATTCACCAATAAGAGTTCTGTAGCGGCAGGAGGATTGGATTACCTGTGGAGATTCGGAGACGGATCAACCAGTAACCTGACTTCCCCACGTCACGGATTCACATTGAGTACTCAAGGTGAGACTGAGTCTTTCAACGTGACATTGGTAGCTCGAGTACCAGGTGGATGTTCTGACTCTATTGCCAAGGCAGTAACAGTGAACGCGAACAGCGATCCTTACTTCATGGCAGAGACAAGCGGACGTAACCTGACGATCAAAGATCAGAAGACAACGAATACAGACTTCATCTACAACTGGCAATTCGGAGACGGAGCGCGTAGTGCAGATGTAACTCCAACACACACGTACTTCAACGTGGATGAGGGAGAGTTCGAAGTATGTCTTGGAATCATCAACAACGCGAACTGTTTGAGCGAGTACTGTCAGAGTGTGAATGTTGACCTAGTTGGCATTGCAGATCTGGAGATGGATAATGATATGGTGAATGCGTATCCGAATCCAAACAATGGCTTGTTCACAGTAGATGTGAAAGATCCACAGAGCAATCTGAAGATCGCGATCATCAACGTGATGGGAGAAGTGATCGCAGTAGAGACTCCACAGAACTTGAGTGGAAGCTACCGCTTCGATCTGAGCACTGTAGCGTCAGGAGTCTACATGTTGCAAGTACGCAACGGTGACTTCGGATCCGTACAGCGCATTACTATCAATAGATAATATGTTTCTGCCGCAAATGCGGCCATATTAAAGACTCTTGTAGTGTAATTATTCTTAAGAGGGGCCGCGAGGCCCCTTTTTCTTTTACAGAACGTTCCATCACCACTGCAACACCGAACTGCCGGATTTGCAAATTTTGCAACTGATCACGGTTCTTGCATACCTGGGTTTTGGAAATATTCCAAGAATGAAAGCAATCCGGATGCACTCCAATGAGCAAGTACAAAAATTGACTTTCTGACTGCTGAATCCCCGTTTCAATGCGGCTTGAGCAAAGAGGTAATTCGAAATAACAAATCGATTACCAATGAAAAAGTTGCTCATTCTTCTAGCCGTTATCTCAAGTATGATCTGCGTTTCAGCCACCAGCGCATCAGGCAGAGATAGGATCCAACAAGAGGATTCTGTACATTTTTATTTACTGCGTGGTTTGACTCGTGAGTCCGGTCATTGGGGTATTTCATTCGAGGATAGTGTCAAGGAACAATTCCATCAAGCTCGTATCACTTATCTTTATCCCTTGATCAGTACACATGAGTTTGACGGTTTACATCTCAGAGC